>WBZO01000827.1_pt1 | contig 56799 bp, 50 predicted proteins | sample 5204261 | NCBI WGS metagenome assembly WBZO01 (sample SAMN12412400, study PRJNA552823) | activated sludge metagenome | isolation source: activated sludge from anammox sidestream of wastewater treatment plant... | place: USA: North Carolina | collected 2017-09
GCGCAGCACATTAACCCCGACACCGACACCATCGCCCACGCCCGCCCGCGCCCCGACGTTGCCACCGCGGGTGGTGACCGCAGCGCCGCTGACACCGTTCCCGACAACCACCGCGCCCGCCATCACGCCGATCCCCAGCGCGACACCGCTGCCGGCGTCACCGCGCCCGCTGGTGACGCCGGCTACCCGGCCGCCCCAGACACCGGCGGTGATTGCGCCACCATATACCCCCACGCCGCCACGCCCGTAGAGCGGTGGGGCGCCCGGAGTATCCATGGAGTGGCTGATTCTTGTGCTCGTGGCCGGCACGCTGCTGCCGCTGGGAGCGGCGCTATGGGCGCTGACCGTCCGCTATCAGGCAAACACGCAATTCAGCTTCGCCCTGGCAATGGGGATCGGGCTGCTGGCGGGTGCGGCGGGCGGGCTACTGGTCAGCCTGGTGGTACTGGTGGTGGCGCTTGGCCTCAAGGCGCTTCGGTGAGTTAGAGCAGGCGGCGAATAGGCTTGCGGCCCGGGCGCGGGTCGTAGTTCGACTTGAACATCTCTAGTTTGTCGCGCTCGATCAGGTATTTGCCGGCGAACTTGCGCGCCGGGATCTTGCCGTCCTTGATCAGCCGGCGCAGGCTCTGGGGATGGATGCCCAGTACCTGCGCCGCTTCTACGAGGTCCAGGTGATTCTGGGTGAACTGCTCAAACGTGTCGGGCTGGTCGTAGGAGGCGGTCAACGGCGGTCCTCCGAGCCGGATTGAGGGCGGCGGCCGCGGACGGCCGCGGCATAGATACCGGCCAGCGAGCCGCCGTGCTTGTGCATGCCTTCCCGCTTGGCGGCGAGCTTCCGCGCGCGCCGCTCCTGCCGTGTGACGCCGCGGTCCTCGGCCACACCCTCACCTTGCTGATCATGAGAGTAAGCAGATTCTCCCGCCGCCGGGTGGTTCCGTCAAGCGCGGTCCCCGGCGTGCACGCGACGGCGGCCGTCACGCTGCCGCGCGCCGCGCCAGTTCCGCTTCGGCGGCGATGAACCCAAACGCTGCCCACTGCGGCCCGGCGTACACCCGCCGAAACCACGCCAGGGCCTCATCGTCTCGCCCGTTGTACAGGTGCCAGTTGCCGATGCCATAGCCGGCGGTTGAGTCGTGCATCGCTGCGTTGGAGTTCTCGGGCGCCGCCAGCAGATCCTCCGGCTTGATCGACTGCTTATACAGCAACAGTAGCCGGTGGTACGCTCCGTTCTCGATGACGTCCATCTCCGGGCCAAACGGGGCGAGCGTGGCCGCTGCATCCTCCTCGCGCCCCAGGCGGCGCAGGGTCATGTACAGCCAGTGACCGGCAGCGACGCGCATGTCGTCATTGCCGGAGGCGGTCAGGCAGGACTGCCATGCGGTCAACGCCCTGCCGAAATCGCCCTGGAGATACCGAGACAGGGCCAGGTGGTACCAGACGTTGGTATGGAGGGTGCTCGTCGGAATCCCGCGGGCGTTCGGTGCACCGTCCAGCTCGACCTCGTCCGGCCGGCCCTCCATGAGTAGCACGGCGCGTTCCAGGTTAGCGGCCGCCTCGGGGAAACGCCGGAGCGTGATGAAGCGGTGGCCTCGATGGCGGTAGATCCGCGGATCATCGGGCCAGCGGGCGATACCGTCGGTGAACACCTGCAGCGCGTCGTTGTACCGGCCGAGGTACGCCAGCCTCCGACCGGCCCAGATCAGGGCATCCGGGCTATCGGGTTGGGCGCGGGCGGCCTCCTGCGCCTCCGCGAGCTGCGCCTCCAACCGTTCACGGACATCACCGGCCATCGGCGGTGGTGGCAACTGGTCGCCCAGCAGGGTGGTGATGCTGTCGGCCATCGATTCACCTCACGGGCGTGGCAGCCGGCACGCAGGCCGGCGCCAGTAGTTCCAGGGTGCCCTGGTCCGCATCGAGCCGGGCATCAACGCCCAGTGGTAATGCCGCGCGATACGGCGTATGGCCACAGGGGAAGCCATACAGCACCGGCACACCCAACGGCCCGAACCGATCGGCAAGAATCTGCTGCAGTGAGAAGCTCCGTTCGTCATCTGCTGGCCGGTCACAGGTGGGAGAGTCGCCGAACAGCACGCCGCGCACGCCGTCGAGCACGCCTGCAAGCGCAAGCTGGGTCAGCATCCGGTCGACACGGTAGGGCTTTTCGTCGACATCCTCCAGCACGAGGATGCAACCGCGCGCATCCAGCTGCCAGCGGGTCCCTGCCAGCGAGGCGACCAGGGTGAGATTGCCGCCGGCCAGCGCGCCTTCGGCCGACCCAGGCAGGACTGCCGTCAGTGGTGGATTCTCCGGCGGCGGCGTGATCGTGCCCAGCGGAGCGGCGGATGTCAGCGCTCGGCGCAATGCCTCAGCGGTCCACGGGTGGGCCCCGGGCTCGTCACCCTGCCGCGCGACCATGGTGGCGTGCAACGTCACCTGGCCCGTCTCGCGGCGGAAGGCCTGATGCAAGGCCGTGATATCGCTGTAGCCGCCGAACGGCTTGGGATTAGCACGAACCACCTCCCAATCGATGTGCGGCAACACCCGCATCGACCCGTAGCCGCCCTTGGCACACAACACGGCGGCAATCGCCTGATCGGCGAACGCGGCGGTCAGTTCCTCGCCGTTGGCACGGTCGCTCTCCCCGGCCAGATAGGCGCGGCCGGACGCCGTGGACGGCAGGCAGCGTACCTGGAAACCCCAGCCCTGGAGCATCCGGACGCCATCGGCCAGCCGCGCTGGGTCAACGCGACCAGAGGGAGCGATGACCGCGATGGTGTCGCCGGGGATTAGCGCGCGCGGTCGTACCAGGGGTAGGGTTGTCCGGGTGAGGGCAGTCACAGTCGTTCCTCCGGCAGGCTAGAATCCATCCTGGCACAGCGGCGCATAGGCAGTGCGAAACAGCGCGTCAGCGCCCGGCAGCGTCGCAGGCTCGTGCACCTGTACCAGCCCGGCGCGCGCCAGCACCGATGGCGGCCGGTGCCCCGAGGCGACCACGGCAAGAGCGCGCGGGTCAAGCGTGATCTCCGGGGGAGTGTTGACGCGCTGCACCCGGCCGCAGCCGCCTTCCGCGGTTAGCCGCCACGTCCCGCTGTTCCACGGGCACAGCCCGTCTGGCACGGCAAAGGTCAGGCGGCCGTCGGCGTCATAGCCTCGCCCTTCCAGCGCCGCCACCAGATCCACGATCCGCACCAGCGTTCCATCCCAAGCACGCAGGTTGAGCAGGCGCGGTTCCTGCGCGTGGTGAAACAGCGGATCGTCCTCCGGCACCCAGTACAGCAGGATGGAACTGGCCAGGTCGTAACCGGCCAAGGTACGGATAAGGGCGCGATGAGCGGCAGGTGTCAGCCAGGTGAGGTGGGCACGGACGCGCTGCGACGGACCGGGGTCATCGCTCGGCCGCTGTTCCACCATCAGCACCGCGTAGCCGAGCAGGCTGTCTGCCTCCTCATACACGATCACCAGCACCGGCGGGCGCTCCGGCGGCCACGGGCGCAGCACGCTGTTGCGCCAGCGCCGCTCGTCCCGCACCAGGCACAATGTTCGCGGCTCAGCGAAGCGCTCGTAGCAGCCGGCCAGCAGCGGATACGCGTCCTTGGAGGGAACGAACCGCGTGCGCCCCGGAACAGGAACATCGTCGACGAATCGCAACGTGCGCGGGTCAAAGTCGGAGCGGTATTGGGTGGAGGCAATTCCATAGCCAAAGCGCTGATAAATGGCCGCCATCGAGGCCCACAGCATTGCCACCGGCTGCCCGCTCTCACGCATCTGCTGAAAGGCGAGCGTCATCATCTGCCGCAGGTGCCCCTGGCGGCGGTGGGTGGGATGGGTGCTAACGGCGGTGACACCACCGCAGCCGATGTCCCGTCCGTTCCAGCGCATGGTGAACGGCAGCACGCCCATCTGCGACACTGCCGCGCCGTCATCGAAGGCACACAGGGTCTGCTCCGGCGTCAGCCAGTCCATCGCCATCAGCCGGTCAATGTCGGCATCGGCGGTGCTGGAGCCAAATCCCAACGAATCGTTGTAGAAGAAGCCGCGCATCTCCTCCGCGCGCGCCGAGCGATACTCAACCGCCAAGGTCACCCTCCCCAGACGCGACGGGACGTTCTGGCGCAGGGTACACTGCGGACGAACACGGGAGAAGCGTGTGACCCGGATTGCGCTCACCATCCTCGGCGTGCTCGGCGCGTTCATCTGGGCGGCGGCGTTCATGCGGGCGCCCGGCGCCGCATTGGAGGTATTGCTCGCCCTCTCGCCGGTGGTCGTGACCGCCTGGCTGATTCTGATGCTTACCATGCGCCGCCACGGTCGTGCCGGCGTGCGCGACGGTACAGCGGCTGCGATAGACCGGGCTGCGGTGCTGGCCCGGGATGATCATCGTTGCCATGCCTGCGGATCAGCAGCAGCGGCGACAGTGATCGCACGGCGGCCGCCGCGGCGTGCTGAACCTGACCCGCTGGCGCGGTTTATCACGCTTTGCGCGGGCTGTGCCACGAACAGCCCGCTGTATCGACCTTCCCGGCAATGAGGTCGCTCCCGCTCCCGCGGCGCCGCCGCTACCGCATTGCCCTGCTCTCGGCAGTCGTGCTAGCGGGGTACCTGGTGCTGCTGTCTGGCCTGCGCTGGCTGGGCGGGGATGACCGCTCTCCCGCCGCCCGCCGGACACAAGCCCAAGCGGCAGTAACGGCGGAGAACTGGGGGTTAGTGCCCGTGCCCGAGCGCGACCACCTCAGCCGGGCCATTGACGACGCCTGGCGCGGCCTGCGCAGCTACCGGATGCGGTACACCACCGGGCTTCCGGACCAGCTGGCCGGTGGCGGATTCGAGACGGAAGCAACCTCGGTATTCCTGCTGGATGGCAGCGGCCGCATCAGCGCGCAGCGCGACACGAACTTCCTCTCGGCCCAAAGCCCAGCCAGTTCGGGACGCGAGGAGCGGTTCGAGGGCTTTCGCATCCTCAGCGATCAGCGCACCATCGGTCAGGGCGGACGCAAGATCAACCGCTCCGAGTTGATCTACCAGAAGTTCGGCGATGGCGTCTGGGTATGCGAGCGTACGGAACCGTCGCCGTTGCCTCCGCCGCTACCAGGGGTCAACCTGGCGGATTCAGGGGATGCCGGGTTTCGGGAAATGGACGGGCGGCAGGTGCGCGGCTTCCGGGTGGCGCTGGGGGCGTTCGGGCTGCGGCAACCGGCGACGGTGTGGATTGACACGGAGTCGCTGTTGCTGCGGGCGATGGAAACGGAGGGCGGACCGCAAGGCCGTCATGAGTGGTGGCGCTATTCCGGGTTTGACGAACCGGCCACCATCAGCCCCCCTCGCGACGTGGCTTGTCAGGATTCGTGAGCACGGTTGCACGTTCCTTGCCACCGTGTCACGCTGCCGGACAGCAGTGGCAGGGGAGACAGGCATGGCAACGCAAGCGCAGATTGACGAGCTGATCAGCAAAATGACCTCCCAGCGCGCGGAGCTGCTCGCCCAGGCACGGGGGCTGTCCGATGCGGAAGCGTCCCTGCGTCCCGAGGGCAAGACCGGTGAAGCGGAGTGGAGCCCAAAGGAACAGCTCGCCCATCTGTGGGAAATGGAGCGCAGCTACATCGCCTGGGTGCGCCGCGCACTTGCAGAAGATGAGCCCGACCTTACCGGTGTGCGGGGGGCACCGGTCGCCATCCCCGTAGAGCGCGCCCGCTCGCATTCCGTCGCCGAACTCCTCGCCGCCCTGGAGGCCGAACGCGAGCAGACCGCCGCCTTCATCGCCGGACTGGCACCAGAACAGTATGACCGCCGGGCATCGCAGCCGATGTTCGGCAGCCTGACGGTGCTGCAGTGGCTGCGCTCATTTTACCGGCACGACCGTATGCATCAGGATCAGATCGCCGGCCGCGACCCGGAGTACAAGCCGCGCTTTGCCGGCGGGGCCGAGCCGGACCAACGCCGCCGCGGTCGCTCGTAGACTGCGCGAGCCGAAGGAGGCGCCCGTCAATGGCTGGACCACGGGTCTTTGTCGCGCGGAAACTACCAGGTACGGCGTTGGAGCGGCTGGGCGCTCGGACCGCGATGCGGCTATGGGAGGCTCCGTTGCCTCCCCCGCGGGATGTGCTGCTGGCCGAGGCAAGGGATGCCGAGGGGCTGCTGACGCTGCTGACCGACCGCGTCGATCGCGAGTTGCTCGAGGGCTCGCTCGTGCTGCGCTCGGTCTCCAACATGGCGGTCGGTTTCGACAACATCGATGTAGCCACCTGTACGGCACGTGGCATCGCCGTCGGCAACACCCCCGGCGTGCTGACGGACACGACCGCAGACTTCGCGTTTGCGTTGCTGATGGCCGGAGCGCGACGCGTCGTCGAGGGTGACCGCTTTGTGCGCGAGGGTCACTGGAAAACCTGGGACCCGGGGCTATTGCTGGGACAAGATATCCACGGCGCAACCATCAGCATCGCCGGCATGGGACAGATCGGCCAGGCGGTTGCGCGCCGCGCTCACGGCTTCGGCATGCGCATCCTGTACACGGACGAGATTCCCCGTCCCGAAATCGAACAGGCTACCGGCGCCACCCGCGTCGATAAGGACACTCTGTTGCGCGAGGCAGACTTCCTCACCCTGCATGTGCCGCTGACACGCGAGACGCGGCACTTCATCGGTGCGCGCGAGCTAGCGATGATGAAGCCCGCATCGCTGCTGATCAACACATCGCGCGGCCCGGTGGTGGACCAGGCCGCGCTGGCCGAGGCGCTGCGCGCGGGCCGGCCCGGCGGAGCGGCGCTCGACGTGACCGAGCCAGAGCCGATCGCGATGGATGACCCCCTGCTGGCCCTGCCAAACGTGATCATCGCGCCACACATCGCCAGCGGCAGCCGGGTCACCCGTGCAAAGATGGCGGACATGGCCGTAGACAATCTGCTCGCCGGCTTGCGCGGTGAGCGCCCGCCTCACTGCGTGAACCCGGAGGTCTTCACGTAGCGAACGCCCGCGCCCGCCAGGCGGAGGCCCGCCCACCACGGGGATCTGCCGGCCGCAGAGCATCGCCGGCCGGACCACCGAGGAGGAACCCATGCGTGAAGTGACTGCTGATCTACAATTCCCGGAAGGGCCGCTGCTGCTACCGAACGGCGACCTGCTGGTGACGGAGATTCGCGCGGGGCGGATCGCGCGAGTCTCGCCAGACGGTACGGTCACTCCCTTCGCTAGCACCGGTGGAGGGCCGAACGGCGCCGCCATCGGACCGGACGGCGCGATTTATGTCACGCAGAACGGCGGGTTCCGGTGGATTGAGCGGAGGTCTCCGGTAACTGGGGAGATGGTGCTTTACCCGGGAGAGCGGCCGGCAGACTACATCGGCGGCCAGATCCAGCGGGTAAGCGCGGACGGCCGTGACGTTACCACGCTCTACCGTGGGTGCGATGGCGAGCCGCTCAAGGGACCAAACGACCTCGTGTTCGACCGGGAAGGCAACTTCTACTTCACCGACCACGGCAAGACCTATGGCCGGCAACGCGACCGCACCGGTGTGTTCTATGCCTCGCCTGACGGCCGCTTTATCCGCGAGATCATCTTCCCCCTGGAAGCGCCGAACGGCATCGGTCTGTCACCGGACGGGCGAACGCTGTACGTGGCAGAGACGCCAACCGGCCGGCTATGGGCGTTCGAGATCACCGCGCCCGGTGTGATTGGCCGCCGGCACGTTGTCGCCACAGTGCCGGGGGCAGCACCGCTTGGGTATGCCATGTGCGACTCGCTGTGTGTGGATAGCGCCGGCAACATCATCGTTGCCACGCTGGTCAACGGCGGCATTACCTCAATCTCACCGGATGGCGCCACGGTCGTGCATACGCCGTGCCCGGACCCGCTCACAACCAACGCCTGCTTCGGCGGGCCGGATTTGCGCACGCTGTATGTCACGCTCAGCACCACCGGCCGGTTGGTGGCATTTGACGATTGGCCGGTGACCGGGCTTCGCCTCGCTTTTTAGCGGGCGGGACGCACCCAGAACGGCGCCGATCCATCCGCGATCTTGCGCGGGGCGCTGCCGTCTGCGCCCATCAGCCAGACTTCAGAAACAAAGACCGTTCCCTGACCCTGGCGATGGCGGACTTCATAGGCGATCTGTGCGCCGTCGTTCGACAGCGACGGCGAGGCGAGCAGCAGCCGCGTCAGTCCGGCGACCGGCTCGGTCGAGGTCGAATAGACCGCCCGTGTTCCGGCCGCGGTCAGGATAGAGATGGTCTCAATGAACCGGCCACCCTGCTGATCGCTCTGGGCAAAAACGATGGAGCGGCCGTCTACCGACCAGGCCACATCACGCGGGGCATGAGCGCCGCTCTTCTCGAAGCGGGCATCGAGCGAACGCGCTGCGGCCAAATCCTCTGCACTCGGACTCGCGGAGCACACGCCACCACCGATAGCAAACCCGCCAGCACCGGGCGAACCCGCCTGCATGGTCGGGCCGGCGATCAGCAAGTTATTTGGTGCGATCGCGCCTTCATACAGCGAGCACCACTGCAGGAAGCTTTCCAGCGGGCTGGCCAGCCGCGGCACTGCCACATCGATGGCCGCACCGTCTGCGGTGGCTATCATCATCACGCCGAACATCCGGCCCGACGCGCCGATGCTAAGCGGCCCGATCAGCGCGCGGCTCCCGTCTGGTGACAAGGTAACGGACAGATACTGCCCATCGGTGCGGTTGGCGGTCAACCGTCGGAGATGAGCCGAAAGGTCGATCTGCGATCGCTGGGTTGTGCCCCGAACCGTGCGATGCACGTGAAGCGTCAGCGGCGTGGTCGATGCAGCAGCGCCGCGCTTCGGCGTGAGCCAGGCAAAGGTTGACAGATCAGCGGACACGATAAAGTCGCTGTCCGGCGCCGGTGATGGCAGCACCTCCTGCCGGCCGGTGCCGGGATCGTGCAGCACCAGCTGACCGGAAGGCAGCCGAACGGCCAGGCGGCCGGCGGCCGGCGAACGGCTCGGAGCGGGCGGTGCCGTCACGGTCACCGCGGACGTAGGCGTGCGGGTTGCCGTCGCTGGCACAACCGTGGCTGTCCGGGTGGCGGTCACCGGCTGTGCTGTCACGATTGGGGTATGGACCGTTGCAGGAGGCGAAGCGGTGACCGTCGAACGGGCCTGGGTGTTCGACCAGCCGATATCGACGGACACCCACCGAATATCCGTCCCGGGCTGGGGGGTGTTCCACGCCAGGGCAAACCGAGAGGCTTCCATCACGTGGGAGCGGCCATCCCACGGGTCGTTGTACGTGACCTTGTCATCGGTCATGCCGGCCACGATGATGGCGTGCACTTGCCGCCCGTCAGCGGCCCTGCCGTCAAGCCTGCGCCAATCCATCACGATCACAATCACCGGCAGCCCCTGGCGTAGCCGGTCGCGGAGAAACGTCTTCCAGTTCTGCGCGAACTGCGCTTGATCGCCCGCAGCCGGGTAACCGGCTGTGGCACTCAGCATTCCTCCGGAGAGTGCAGGCAGCAGATCCGTCGCCAGCGCTGGGTCGATGCCCTTGTTGGCGTTGGGGGATCGCTCACGGAACCGGCGCCGAACCTCCATGTAATCGGTGATCGCACCGGCCGGCAATCGTTCCTGGACGGTCTTTGTTTGGAGCAGCATCGCTACGGATGCCGGCAGGCAATTGTAGTTGCCTGCGTCCTTGGTCGTGCCAGAGGGCAGGGCGGGGGCGAAGCGCTGCGCGACTTGTGGTACCTCGAGGTAGAGCGTTTCAGCGGCCTGCAGCGAACGGACACCGGCCAGGACCGGCGCGACGGCCAGCAACAGAAGCAGTGCGCAGCGCCGGCGGCCGCTCATGGCGATAGTCTCAACGTCTGCAAAATCGCCTCGAGCTGCGGCGTCACATCGACGACCGGACCGGTGGTGGCTGTAATGGTGATGGTGCCGCCACGGTACGGCGCCTGAATCGTCACGGCCTCGGTGGGGACGGCGAATCCGGCCGGGTCCTGCCAGACACCATCCAGCCCGGCGAACCGGTAAGGCCGCCCACCCTGTACCGCCGCCCGATCAAACGGCACATCCGGCGCCACATCAACCGCAATCAAGGCGAAGCCACGGTCAGCAGGGGCGCTGGGCGGATAGAGCGCCAGCCCGGCGCCATCTGCCGTGCGCAGGGCCTGCCAGTCCGGCGGGTGACGCAACTCGATGCCTGCCTCGGGCGCAGTGGCCTCCCGCCAATTCGGCCCCGGTGTGTGCGCAGCAACCGGCCGGCCCCGCAGCGGTGGGATACGGTTGTCGCGGGCGCCAGATGGCGTTTGGCCGGTGCGTCCCCCGGCCGCTGCGCCGCCGGCGCCGGCGCAGCCCGCCAGCACCACCAGTGCCCCAGTGACGGCGACGAGCAGCTGTCTGGTAACGACCATTGCCGGTAGTCTGGACAGAGTGGCAGCAAGTGTCAAGCGTTCTGCCTTGTTCCTGGTGAGTGGCTGTGCTAGCGTCGAAGGCAGAGTGGGGGGAAGCGCCGGACGGAGGCGGCCCCAGACCGGCCCGGCCCCGAGCAGACTGGTGGCCGGGCCGGTGCGTGCGGGGCGCTGTCGCATCCGCCGCCTGACCTGCGCCCAACTCCTTAGTGCGCCGCGCGGCCCCGCTTCCGCCCCGGAGCACACGACGCAGTCACACCGCGCGCCCGCGCGGGGGAGAAGGACGGCTCCATGTCCGCTCAGCAACGGCTGGAACAGCTCAACCGCCTGAAAGCACAGGGACAGCTCGGCGGTGGCCAGAAGGCAATTGACGCCCAGCATTCCCGCGGCAAGCTGACCGCCCGCGAACGTATCGCCCTCCTGCTTGACCCGGGCTCCTTTGAAGAGATTGACGCCCTCGCCACCCACCGGGCCTCGGAGTTCGGCCTTGCCGATCGGAAGCCGCTCGGCGACTCCGTCGTTACCGGCTACGGCCGGGTAGATGGCCGGCTGATCTATGTCTTCTCGCAGGACTTCACCGTGTTCGGTGGCTCGCTGTCCGAAGTGGCGGGCGAGAAGATCATCAAGGTCATGAACCTCGCCATGAAGAACGGCGCGCCGATTGTCGGCATCAACGACGGTGGCGGCGCCCGTATCCAGGAAGGCGTCGCCTCGTTGCGCGCCTACGGCGAGATCTTCACCCTCAATACCCTGGCGTCCGGCGTGGTGCCGCAGATCTCGGTGATCATGGGGCCAACGGCCGGCGGCGGCGTCTATTCGCCCGCCATCACCGACTTCATTTTCATGACGCACAACTCGTTTATGTACATTACCGGCCCGGATGTTGTCCGGGCGGTGACGGGTGAGGAACTGACTCACGATGAACTCGGCGGTCCACAGGTGCACGCCCACCGCTCCGGCGTGGCCCACTTTGCGATTGAGTCGGAGGAGGCCTGCCTCGCCGAGGTCCGACGGCTGCTGTCATTCCTGCCGGCGAACAACATGGAGGACCCGCCGATCGCCGATCCCGGCGATGACCCTGATCGTCGGTCAGATGATCTGCTAGAGATGGTGCCGGAGGAGGCCACGCGCCCCTACGACGTACGCGATGTGATTGACCGCATCGTGGACAACGGCGACTTTCTGGAGGTGCACGCCGGCTGGGCACAGAACATCGTCGTCGGCTTTGCCCGGTTCGACGGCCGTCCGGTGGGTATCATCGGCAACAATCCGGCGCACCTGGCCGGCTCGCTTGATATCGATGCCTCGCGCAAAGCCGCGCGCTTCGTGCGCTTCTGCGACTGCTTCAATATCCCGCTGGTGACGCTGACTGATGTCACCGGCTTCCTACCCGGCCCCAACCAGGAGTCCGGCGGCATCATCACCCACGGCGCCAAGCTACTGTTCGCCTACGCCGAAGCCACGGTACCGAAGGTGGCAATCGTGCTGCGCAAGTCGTACGGCGGCGCCTACCTCGTGATGTCCAGCAAGCACCTGCGCGGTGACGTCAATTACGCCTGGCCGATCTCTGAGGCAGCGGTCACCGGCGCGGACGCGGCCGTGAACATTCTCAACCGCGATGAAATCCGCGCCGCCGAGAACCCAGACGCCAGGCGGCGGGAGCTGGTGGACGAGTACAAAGAGCGCTTCGCCAACCCGTACGCTGCCGCCGCCCGTGGCTTCCTGGACGACGTGATTGACCCAGCCGAGACGCGCATCAAGATCATCCGCGCGCTGGAGATGCTGCAGAACAAAGTCGATAGTAATCCGCCAAAGAAACACGGCAACATTCCGCTGTGATGCGGCGGCCGCGCGGCCGGCCGGCGTCACCGGAGGGAGCGTCATATGCCTGTTGGGATCACGGACACGGCGATGCGGGACGCGCATCAGTCGCTGCTGGCGACGCGCATGCGTACGGCTGACCTGTTGCCCATCGCCGAGCAAATGGACGAAATCGGCTACCACTCGCTTGAGGTGTGGGGCGGCGCCACCTTCGACACCGCCCTGCGGTACCTCAAGGAGGATCCGTGGGAGCGGCTGCGCGCACTCAAGAGCCGCATCAAGAAGACGCCACTGCAGATGCTGTTGCGCGGCCAGAATGCGGTCGGCTACCGTCACTACGCCGATGACGTGGTTGAGAAATTCTGTGAGCTGTCCGTGCAGAACGGCATGGACATCTTTCGCATCTTCGACGCCGTCAACGACACCCGGAACATGGAAACCGCATTCCAGGCGGTCAGACGGGCCGGCGGCCATGTGCAGGGCACCGTCTGCTACACCATCTCGCCGGTGTTCACCATCCAGACCGCTGTTGATATGGCGCGCGAGCTGGCGCAGATGGGGGCGGACTCGCTCTGCCTCAAGGACATGGCCGGCCTGCTCGATCCAATGACCGCCTACGACATCATCAGGGCGATCAAGGAGGCGGTCAGCCTGCCGCTCGCGCTGCACTCACACTGCACCAGTGGCATGGCGGACATGGTCTACATCAAAGCCATCGAGGCAGGCATCGATTCGGTGGACACTGCTATCAGTTCCATGTCCCACGGCACGTCGCAGCCGCCGACCGAATCGCTGGTGGCCACTCTCCGTGGCACGCGCTGGGATCCCAAGCTTGACCTTCAAAGACTGACAGACATTGCCGAGTACTTTGCCAAGGTTCGGCGCAAGTACGCCGCGTTCGAGTCAAACATCTTCGGCGTTGATGCGGCAGTGCTGATCCACCAGATGCCCGGTGGCATGATCTCGAACATGGTCAACCAGCTGCGCGAGCAGGGTGCGGAGAGCCGCCTGCCCGAGGTGCTAGACGAGATGCCGCGGGTACGCGAGGACCTCGGTTTTCCGCCGCTCGTCACCCCCACCAGCCAGATCGTCGGCGCACAGTCGGTCCTCAATGTGCTGATGGGTGAGCGCTACAAGGTGGTCTCCAACGAGGTGCGCCAGTACCTGGCCGGCTTCTACGGCCGCCCGCCGGTGCCGGTGAACAGCGAGGTGCAGCGCAAGGTGCTGGGTGACCGCGTGGCGATCACCGACCGTCCCGCTGACCATATCGCTCCTGAGTTGGAGAAAGCCCGCGCGGACGCCGGCGCCCACGCCCAGAGCGATGAGGATGTGGTGTCGTACGCCATGTTCCCGCAGGTGGCCAAGGACTTCTTCGAGTGGCGTGCCGCCGGCGGCGGCCCTGAGAAGGAGATCGTCGCGGCCATCGCCGCCGCGCTCACCGCTGAGCAGCGTCGCGCCCAGACCGCGGCCCAGGAGACGACCCCTGCGCCGCGTGGCGGTGGCGGCATCCAGTACCTGCCCACCTGGCGCGTCGCCGGCCGTCAGCGCCTGCAGCGCGGGTAGCGAGGGCAGCACGGCGAACGTCCCCTCTCGTTACGTAACACGAGTCACGCGAAACGGATGGCAACGATGAAGCTGACCATCGGCGACAAGAGCTATGAGATCGAGATTACCGAAGATGGCGTGAGCGTCGACGGGCAGGAGTTCCGCACGAACGTGGATGGCGTTGGGCCAACGCGGATCGTGCATGTGAACGGGCGGGCCATCCGCCTGGACTTCGGCGCAGCAGCTGAGGCCGGCACGCCGATCATTGCAGAGGGGCAGACACTGGTCGCGCGGATTGAATCGGGGGCCGGCCGGCCCGCGACCCGTCCAACCGCTGCCCGCCCGGCCGGCAGTCCGCGTGGGGCAGCGTCCGGCGGTGGCGGCGCCATCAAGGGCGCCGTTGCGGCCCAGATGACCGGCCGCGTGGTGCGTGTCGCGATCGCCGTGGGCGATACTATCGCCTCAGGCGACCTCCTCCTGGTGCTGGAGGCGATGAAGATGGAGAACGAGATCCGCTCTCCCCGCGCCGGCACCGTTGCCGATGTCCGCGTAGCCGCGGGCGACCGCGTCAGCCAGGGCGACCCGCTGGTAGTGCTCAGCGACTAACGTCGTATCCGTGCACAACGAGACGGCGGGCCGGCTGGTATCCGCCGTCTCGTTGTGCGCCGCGATTGGCCGTAACAGCGGTAGGTGTAGCATACACATGCAACGTGAACGATTACCCGAGCGCCGTTGACCGGCGGTGAGCCATCACCGCGTGCGAGGTTGAGCACCGGCCACCGGCCCGACCTGGGAGGAACACGGATGGGAGCGCGAAAGAAAGTCACGGTATGGGGCGCCGGCATGACGGGCGCCACGATGGCGCAGCGCCTGGTCGAGAAGAACATCTGCGACGTGACGATGATCGACATCATCGCCGATATGCCGCAGGGCAAGGCGCTGGATATCATGGAGTCAGCGCCGGTGCTCGGCTTTGAGACGGTACTCACCGGTACGAACGACCCCCAGGACACCGCTGACAGCGATGTCGTCATTATCACATCGGGTGTGCCTCGCAAGCCCGGTATGACCCGCGAGGACCTGCTCAACACCAACGCCGGTATCGTGCGCTCCGTGGTGGCCGATGCAGTGAAGTACTCGCCAAACGCCGTGCTGGTGATCTTCGCCAACCCGATGGACGTCATGTGCCATATCGCCCTGCAAGCGTCCGGCTTCCCGCGTGAGCGGGTAGTGGGCCAGGGCGGGATGCTTGACACCGCCCGCTATCGCACCTTCATCGCCATGGAGACCGGCGCGTCGGTCAAGGACGTCAACGCCTGGGTGTTGGGCGGCCACACCGAGGCGACGATGGTGCCACTGATCAGCAACGCCGCCGTTGGCGGCATCCCCCTCGTGCAGCTCGTCGGCCAGGAAAAGGCCGAGGCACTGGCACAGCGGGCGCGCAACGGCGGCGCCGAGATCGTGGCCCTGCTCAAGACCGGCAGCGCCTACTATGCTCCCTCCGCCGCTACCGTGGCGATGGCCGAAGCAGTCATCCTCGATCAGAAGCGCGTGATTCCGGCTGCCGCTTTTCTCACCGGCGAGTACGGCATCAATGACGCATACGTTGGCTCGATGATCAAGCTCGGAGCCGGTGGCATCGAACAGATCATCGAGACCCCGCTGTCGGACGCGGAGCAGGCCGGCATGACCCGTGCGGCGGCCGCCGTGAAGGAGCTGGTGGGGCTGATCCAGTAACCGCCCGAGCCGGGGCCCCGGATAGCCAGCACGAAGCCCTGACCTCACCGGCCAGGGCTTCGCTGATCCCGACTGCGATGGCAGCCTCACCGCCGGCGCGGCTACCGCCCGAGCAGCGCCAGTGCCTCGTTGAAGGTCCGTGACGGGCGCATGACTGCCTCGGCCTTTGCGGGGTCGGGGCGGTAGTAGCCGCCGAGATCTACCGGGCGACGCTGCACGGCGAGCAGTTCATCCGCAATCGTCTGCTCATTGGCCTGCAGTGTCTGGGCAAACGGCGAGAATGCGGCGGCCAGCACCGTATCCTCTGGCTGGGCCGCCAGCTCTTCCGCCCAGAACAGGGCCAGGTAAAAGTGGCTGCCGCGGTTGTCGATCTGGCCGACACGGCGGGCGGGGGACTTGTTCTCGTTCAGCAGCTTTGCCGTTGCCCGATCCAGCGTATCCGCGAGGATCTGGGCGCGGGCATTGCCGGTGGTGCGGGCGAGATGTTCAAAGCTAGCGGCCAGTGCCAGGAACTCTCCCAGGCTATCCCAGCGCAGGTAGTTCTCCTTCACCAGCTGCTCGACATGCTTGGGCGCGGAGCCACCTGCTCCCGTCTCAAACAGCCCGCCACCGGCGATCAGCGGCACGACGGAAAGCATCTTGGCGCTGGTGCCGAGTTCCATGATCGGGAAGAGGTCGGTGAGGTAGTCGCGCAGCACGTTGCCCGTCACCGAGATCGTATCCTCGCCCCGGCGGATACGCTCCAATGAGAAGGCAATGGCCTTGGTGGGAGCCATGAAGGCGATCTGCAAACCGCTGGTGTCGTGCTCTGGCAGATAGGCACGGGCCTTTGCGATCAGGTTCGCGTCGTGCGCCCGCGTCTCGTCGAGCCAGAACACCGCCGGGGCGCCAGTGACACGGGCGCGGGTAACGGCCAGCTTCACCCAATCGCGGATCGGCACATCCTTGGTTTGGCACATGCGCCAGATGTCGCCCGCTCCGACCCGATGCTGCATCAGCGTGTTGCCGGACCCGTCAACGACGCGGACCACACCGGCAGCCGGGATCTCAAAAGTCTTGTCATGGCTGCCGTACTCCTCGGCCGCCTGCGCCATCAGTCCGACGTTGGGGACGGAGCCCATCGTCGTGGGATCGTAGGCGCCGTTGGCGCGGCAGTCGTCCAGGACCACCTGGTAGATGCCGGCGTAGCTGCTGTCCGGAATGACCGCCAGTGTGTCGGCCTCCTTGCCGTCCGGCCCCCACATGTGCCCGGAGGTGCGGATCATCGCCGGCATCGAAGCGTCGATGATCACGTCGCTCGGGACGTGGAGATTGGTGATGCCGTTATCGGAATCGACCATCGCCAGTCGCGGGCCAATCGCCAGGTCCTGTCTGATGGCCGCTTCGACGCCCTTGCGCTCGTCATCAGGGAGTGACTGCGCTGCCTGAATCAGCGCGCCGAGGCCGTCATCAGGATCGCCGCCGGCCGCTGCCAGCTTCTCCCCGAAGCGGGCAAACAACGTCGGGAAGAAGGCGCGCACACCATGGCCAAAGATGATGGGGTCCGACACCTTCATCATCGTTGCCTTCAGGTGCAGCGAGAACAGCACATCCTCGTCTTTGGCCCGCGCGATCTGCGCCTCCAGGAACGGGCGCAGCGCCGCAACGCTCATGAAGCTGGCGTCAACTACCTCACCAACCTGCACCGGTACCGGCTCGCGCAGCACGGTGGTGGCGCCGCCGTCAGCGGCCAGTTCAATCCGCAGCGTGCCAGCCTGCTCGATGACCACCGATTGCTCGGAAGAGCGGAAATCACCGGTGGACATATGCGCCACATTGGTCTGAGAGTCCCCAGACCAGGCACCCATCGGGTGAGGATGGCTGCGCGCGTACTGTTTGACGGAAGCGGGCGCGCGCCGGTCGGAGTTGCCCTCGCGAATCACGGGGTTGACGGCGCTGCCCTTGACCTTATCGTAGCGGGCGCGGATCAGCTTTTCTTCCGGAGTCTTGGGGGAGTCAGGATAGTCCGGCAATGCATAGCCCTGCCCCTGTAGCTCAGCGATTGCCTCCTTGAGCTGGGGCATCGAGGCACTGATGTTGGGAAGCTTGATGATGTTAGCTTCCGGCCGCAGCGTCAGCGCGCCCAATTCGGCGAGTGCGTCACCGATGCGCTGCTCAGGGGTGAGGTACTCAGGGAAGGCGGCGATGATCCGCCCCGCCAGCGAGATATCACGCGTCTCTAACGCGACGCCCGCGGTGGCAGCAAACGCCGAGATGATCGGCAGAAACGAGTACGTCGCAAGGAGAGGAGCTTCGTCAGTGTGGGTGTAGATGATCTTCGAGTCTGTCATCACGCTCCGTTCCGGTCCGGGTGTGCTACCCGCAGGGTAGTCCGCGTCTCCGGCAGAGTCCATGATCGTGACCTCGCCCCTGAGGCCGGTGGTCTGAGCGCGACGCCGCCGGCCGGTGTGCCATGGCGGAGCGCGGGCGGCCGCTAGCCAAGCACCGCCAGCACCCCGGCGTCATCACCCGCTAGCATCTTCGTCACTGCCAGCCGCAGCCCTGGGAACGCAGCGCTGGCGATGATCCCGGCAGCATCCGGCTCTGTGATGTGATATTGCTCGCCCTCCAGCCGCATCCAGTCGATGGCCTGGTCCAGCACACGCCACACGATATACTCGCGAACGCCGGAGCGGCGGTATGCCTCCAGCTTGTCGTGCAGGTCATACGAGGCGCTGCTGGCGGCAACCTCAACCACCAGGTCGGGCGTGCCTTCGAGATAGCCGTCGGGCGTGATGCGAATCCGGGCGCCAGGCGCACCCAGCCGGTACAGGCAGGCGTCGGGCTGCACCTCCGAGCCATCGGGCAGAAACACCGTAGCGTTGTCTGCCATCCGTACGCCGGGCGTGCGCGACTTGTAGGTACCTAACCACAGCATGATAGAGCCGTGTGGTTCAGCGTGTTCCTCGGCCCGTGTCGGTGACGGCACGTACACCACTCCCCTGACGAGCTCGGCCCTGCCAATGTCGAGCCGCGCGCTGTAGCGGCGGTGGAACTCCTCCCGCGTCAGCCGGTCACCGGACTCCAGACTCTCGCGCGGTCTTGCCGTCGTCGCCATCGCAGCGCCCTCCGTCCATCTCCGCCACCATCATACGCGGGCTGGTGAAGCGCATGGACCGTCCGGCCGCCCGACAACGCGCAGGCAAGACGGACAACGTGGGGACGAGCAATCGCCCCGTGTTGCCCGTCGTGCCATTGGCGCTACCCGCGTTGCGCGATCAGCCTGCGGTTCTTGAGCTGTGCTTTGACGAAGTCGCGGTTCATGTAGGCGATGTAGTCGATGGAGATTTCCTTGGGACAGGCGGCCTGGCACTCGCCGTAGTTGGTGCAGGAGCCAAAGTGGTCCTCCATCGTCTCCACCATCCGTACCACGCGCGACCAGCGCTCGGGCTGACCCTGGGGTAGCAGATTGAGGTGGGCGATCTTGGCGGCGGTGAAGAGGTTGGCGGCGCCGTTGGGGCAGGCCGCCACGCAGGCGCCGCAGCCGATGCACGCCGCTGCGTCAAAGGCAGCATCTGAGACCTCTTTAGGAACCGGGATCAGGTTGGCCTCAGGGGCACTGCCGGTGGGGGCGGTAATGTACCCTCCCGCCTCGATGATGCGGTCGAGCGCAGACCGGTCGACGGAAAGGTCCTTGTTCACTGGGAACGAGCGAGAGCGCCAGGGCTCGACGGTGATGTGTGCGCCATCCGAGAACTTGCGCATGTGCAACTGGCAGGTGGCGGTGCCACGCTGGGGGCCGTGCGCCTCGCCGTTGATCATCACGCCGCACATACCGCAGATGCCCTCGCGGCAGTCCGAGTCAAACGCCACCGGCTCCTGACCGCCCGAGATCAGCTGCTCATTGAGCACGTCCAGCATCTCGAGAAAGGACATCTCGTGCGAAACGTTGTCGAGGTCATACTCGGCAAATGCGCCCTCGGTGCGGGCGTTCTTCTGCCGCCAGATCTTGAGATGAACGCGCATTGCGGGTTGCTCCGTCCTGTGGCCTGGGATCCGCCTTACTTGTAGCTGCGCTGCGTGGGATGGACGTACTCGAAGTCCAGCACTTCCTTATGCAGCGTCTGGGTCTTGCCCTGGCCCTGCCACTCCCACGCGGCAACGAAGGCGTAGTTGTCGTCGTCGCGCTTGGCCTCGTTGTCTTCCGTCTGATGCTCGGTGCGGAAGTGGCCGCCGCAGGACTCTTCGCGCTGCAATGCGTCACGACACATCAGCTCGGCGAACTCGATGAAGTCCGCCACGCGTCCGGCCTTCTCCAGCGACTGGTTCATCTCATCGCCATCGCCCAGCACACGCAGGTCGCGATAGAAGTCCTCACGCAGCGCCGGAATCTCAGACAGCGCCTTCTGCAACCCCTGAGCATCGCGGCCCATGCCGCAGTAATCCCACACGATCTTGCCCAGCGCCCGGTGGTACCACTCCGGCGACTTCGTGCCGTTGATAGACAGCAGTTGCTTGGTGCGGTCGCGCGCCTCGGCCTCCACCTTCTTGACGGCAGGATGGTCAACCGGCACCACCTTCTGGCCGAGGTTGCCAGCCAGGAAGTCGGCGAGGGTATACGGCAGCACGAAGTAGCCGTCGGCCAGACCCTGCATCAGTGCCGAGGCGCCCAGCCGGTTGGCGCCGTGGTCGGAGAAGTTGGCCTCGCCCGCCACGAACAGGCCGGGTACCGTGCTCATCAGGTTGTAGTCCACCCACAAGCCGCCCATGGTGTAGTGGGAGGCCGGGTAGATGCGCATCGGCGTGTAATAGGGATTCTCGCCGGTGATGCGCTCGTACATCTCGAACAGGTTGCCGTAGCGCTCCTCGATTACGTTGCGGCCCAATCGAGCGGTGGCGTCGGAGAAATCCAGATAGACACCGTTCTTCAGCGGCCCCACGCCGCGGCCGCCATCGACCATGCGCTTGGCGGCGCGGGAGGCGACGTCGCGCGGGACGAGATTGCCGAAGGCGGGATAGATGCGCTCCAGATAGTAGTCGCGCTCCGGCTCCGGAATGCGGTCCGGCGAGCGGCTGTCGGTGGGATCGAGCGGCACCCAGATGCGACCGTCATTGCGCAGCGACTCGCTCATCAGCGTCAGCTTGCTCTGGAATTCGTCGCTGGCCGGGATGCAGGTGGGGTGAATCTGGGTGAAGCAGGGGTTGGCCATGAAGGCGCCGCGTTTGTGCGCGCGCCAGATGGCCGTGACGTTGCAGCCTTTGGCGTTGGTAGACAGATAAAAGACGTTGCCGTAACCACCAGTGGCCAGCACCACCGCATGGGCGGTGTGCGAGGCGATCTCGCCCGTGATCATATTGCGGACGACGACGCCCACGGCGCGGCCCTCGTGCACGATCACGTCCAGCAGCTCATGACGAGGGTAGCTCTGGACCGTACCGAGGGCGATCTGACGGGCTAGTGCTTGATACGCCCCAAGGAGGAGTTGCTGGCCAGTCTGTCCACGGGCATAGAAGGTGCGCGACACCTGCGCGCCGCCAAAGGAGCGGTTATCGAGCAGGCCGCCGTACTCTCGGGCAAAGGGTACGCCCTGAGCGACGCACTGGTCGATGATGTTCACCGACTCCTGCGCCAGCCGGTAGACGTTGCCCTCGCGGGAGCGATAGTCGCCGCCTTTGATGGTGTCGTAGAACAGCCGCATGACGCTATCGCCGTCGTTGCGGTAGTTCTTGGCGGCGTTGATGCCGCCCTGGGCGGCGATGCTGTGCGCCCGGCGGGGGGAGTCCTGGTAGCAGAAGGTCTTGACGTTGTAGCCGGCCTCACCGAGCGTGGCAGCGGCGGCGGCGCCGGCCAGCCCCGTGCCGATGATGATGATCTCGAACCGGCGGCGGTTGTGCGGCGCCACCAGCTTCATGTTGAACTTGTGCGTGTCCCACTTGGACTCAATCGGCCCGGCGGGAATCCGGGCGTTCAGCCGCGATGAACTGCCGTTCTGCCCGATACCGTTGCCGCTGATGGTCTGGTGTACCGTCTCCGTGGTCATCGATTCCCCCTGTCAGCTCACCACGCCTGCCAGCACCGCGATCGGCATGGACACATTGCCGATGACGATCAGCGCCGCGAACGCGGTGGCGAACCAGCGGCGGGCCGCGTTGATGCGGGGGTTGTTCCAGCCGAGGCTCTGAAACATGCTCCAGGCGCCGTGGTAGATGTGAATACCCAGCAAGATGTTGGCGATGATGTACACCACCGCCACCGGCGCGCGGGAGAAGCTCTCTACGACATTGTGGTAGGGCTCACCGTGGACGAAGTTGGGGTTCGCGTTGCCCCACGTCAGGTCCATCAGATGGAACAGCAGATAGAGCAGCACGATCACGCCGGTCATGCGCATCGTGCGCGCGGCATAGTTGGCGGCAACGTAGTGGCGGCCACCCTTGTAACCAACCGGCCGCGCCTTGCGGTTCATCGCCGTCAGGGTAGCTGCGGCGTGGATGTGCAAGACGAAGGCGAGGATCAGCAAGCTGCGCACCGCCCACAGAATCGACGTGTGCGGCACAAGATCGCCGCCGATCTCACGCAGCGCCACACCGTATTTGTTCAGGTCGGTCTCGCCCAGGTACATCTTGAGGTTGCCGACCATGTGCACCAGCACAAAGCCGAGCAGGATGATGCCGGTGACGGCCATCACCCATTTCTTCCCTACCGCTGTTTGGTAAAAGGCAATCGGCCACGGCAGATTGCGCCGCGTCCGAACCGGCGTAGACGTCGCAGATGTCATCGCCTCGGTCGCCTCCTTGGGATACGTGCGCCGGCGCGTGGCGTGCGCGGCGTGTGCAACCGGCGGGAGGGGCGTCCCGCTCCGCGTTCGAGGTTAACACCGCACCCAAGTAGCGGCAATTCGCCGGATGCGCTACGTTGCTGGGCTCAATGGAGGGCAACGGACGCCACGACCATCACCGTAGCCGCATCACACGGTGCGACGGGCGAGGTGGCGGGCGTAAAGCAGCAGCCCCACCTGAGACTTGGCGTCCTGAATGCGACCGTCGTCAATCGCCGCCAATGCGTCATCCAGCGCCATGGCGGCCACCTCGATGTTCTCGTCCTCGTCCCCCGGCAGGCGGCTCTCCTGCAACCCTTCAGCCAGATAGACGTGGATGTACTCCGTGCAATAGCCGGGCGCCACCCAGAAGCCCGCTAGACGGGTGATGGTGGTCGCGCGGTGACCAACCTCTTCCTGCAACTCACGCTGCATCGCCGCTTCCGGATCTTCGGCGTCATCGGTGCTGCCCGCCGGTAGTTCCAGCAGCACACCGGCAACCGGCACACGCCACTGCCGGACGAGCAGGATGCGACCATCGGCGGCCACGGGCAGCATCACCACCGCCGGGTTGTGCTCCACGACCTCGCGCAAGGCCGTGTGCCCGCCCGGCATCCGCACCGTATCGATCCGCAGATTGACGACCTTGCCCTCGTACACCCGCTGCTGCGCAATCACCTGCTCTTCCACCCCTTGCACCCTCCCTTCGCAAACCATGCACGCGGCACGGTGGGCCATCGGCGGTGTCTCGTCAGCGCTCACCCACAACAGCACCGCCTCGCTGGCGTGAGGGTAGGTCGGAAGTGCTGGAGGTGTCGAGGTGCGCGCGCTCAGGTGAGGTGCAGCAGGCTGGCAAACTGCCGCAGTCCAAGCCGCGCGGCAACCCGCTGCGAAGCAACGTTGTCCCAGGAGGTACTGTAGATCGGCGTGAGCCCGAGGTCGCGCACGGCCACGGCCCATTGTGCAGTCGCAGCGGCGGCGAATCCCCGTCCCCGCCAGGCGGGATGTGTCTCCACACCTGCCTCCATGGCCTGCTGCCCGTGCCGTGCCACCGCGCAGATGGAGACGGCGGCGCCATCAACCACCACCGCAGCGAACGGCTGCCGCGTCGCCAGGTCTTCCGTCCAATCAGGCATCAAGCGGTTGACCAGCGACGTATCGTCCGGCCGCAGCAGGATAGCGGGTGAACGGCCCAACGACGCCTCCGGAACGACAAATGATGGACCATGCCAGAAGGCAGCGATCGCCCCGTGTGGCTCGACAGCAGCCCGTGCAGCGGCGATAGCATCTGATGCCATGGGATCAAGGGGCGTCCCCGTCGCCTGTGCCGCGAGCCCTCGCGCTGCCGCCTCGGCCGCGTGCACCGGCAGGTCAGCGCGCCGCCACCAGCAGCTACCGTCGCGCGTACTACCCCAGCAGAAGCGCGGCGCCGGCCCGCCGCCCGGTTGGTTGACACGTAGCAGCAATCCCGTGTCATCCAGCACGAACAGCGTTGCGACCTCGACGGCCAGCAATTCCGTATCGGTCATCGGCGTCATCCAGCACTTTGTTGGAGGGGTGCTGCCGCTACCGCGCGACTACTGGTAGACGATGAACACCGGCGCCGGCTCCAGCCGCATCACTTCGAGTTCGGTCATGAGCCGCTCAGAGGCGGCATCCTGCCGGTAGAACAACTTGATGCCGGCCCGTTGCACACCATCATCACGGATCACCGCATTCCATGAGCCGAGCTTTGTGGATGGCGGGCCGAAGCCGTCCGCATTGATGATGACGTCCATCCTTTCGAAGCGCGTGATCGCGCCCTTGTTCGTGATCATATCGTGCCTGAACTGGTGGACGACGATCAGCTTCTCCGGCAGATGGTGTTCCTGCTGGAAGGCCCGCACGATCTCCTGCGCTCGATTGATGTCCGCGCCGTCCAGGTGGCCGATGTGCTGGAGCGGAAATTGGTCCGGCCCCCAGGCGAACTCTGGATCCAGCGCCAGATGCACATGTGGTTCCAGCAGGTACGGCAGCACAAGCGGAATCTCCCGCTCAACGTTGCTGCGCCCGAACTGGATATCCAGGAACAGCAGCAACCCCTCCCGCCGCGTGATCTCAATCCACTCGCGGATCAACTCGTCGCTCATGCGCAGCAGATACAGGCCGTCACGGCCGGCATCCGCCTGCGCCACCGCATACACCAGGTCAACCGCGCCAACGACGGTGCGGTCTGGTGACAGCTCCTGGTACGCCGCCGCCTGGGCACGTAGCCGCCGGATCACCTCCTCCGGCGAGTGTTCACCCAGGATGCCCATCAGCGAGGTGAGCGGGTTCCCGTAGTAAGCGACGACACGATGCTCGTCGAGAAACGGAACAGGGGTAGGTGATGGCGTTGGGGAAGGTGTGGCAGGAGCCGGCGTCGGTGATGGCTCCTGTGCCGGGGCCGGTGATGCGGGCGCATCCGGCTCAGCGGTGCGTTGCACAAGCACGCCGTCGCCGGGCGCGGGCTTGCCGGCCAGCGGCAGGCCCAGTGCGCCGGCTGAACCCAGCGCCGCGACGCCGATCAATAACAGCCGCATTCGCACAGCCCAGCGCATGAGTACCTGCATCGGACCATTCCTTGCTGCGGGGACCACGCGCTGTCTTGGCCCTGCGCATCCCGTTTGTGCGGGGCGGGGCGGGCATCGCATGCGCGGTGAGTCGGGGGGAGGTATCCGGATGCTACGGGCGCCGCCGGGGGACCGTCAATCGACTGGCGGCACGGTGAACGGCGCTTCCCGCTCCCGTCCGCCCAGCCTATACTTTTGCTGTACCTTCTTGTTCCGCATGTCACGAACGGCCGCCGGCGATGGCGTCCAGACGGGGGTGCCGCTGCATGATCACGCTGTTGTTTCTGTCGCCGGCCGCGCGTGCCGGAAAGACCGGTGTGGTATCCGCGTTGGCGCTGCGCCTCGCGTACCAGGGTAGGCGCGTTCTGGCGCTGCGACTTGGCGATGCAGGTGATGCCGCGGCCACCGCCGATGCCCGCGTCATGGCCACGCTGCCCTTTGCCCGCGGCCGCGGCGGAGCCCCGGTTTCGGTCAATGGCATCGCCGGTGTGATTGAGGCGGGTGGGCGGCCTGTGGAAGTACTGCTGTTGGAGGCCGAGGCCGGGGCCGGGACACAGGACGCGGCAGAAACATTGGATGCCCGCGTCGTCCTTGTTGGCCGCGGCAGCGACACCGGTGAGGCGCTGCAGCGGGCCGCCGCGGCGCTCGGTCCGCGCTTGAGCGGCGTGGTGGTGACCGGTGTGCCGGAGCGCAAGCTGGCGGGCACGCGCGAATCCCTGATTGGGGCCGGTCTCCCCGTGCTGGCGGTGGTGCCGGAGGACCGGACGCTCTACGCCCCCAGTGTCGGCGCCATCATCGAGGCACTGGACGCCGAAGTGATCCTCGGTGACCCAGACGACGGCCAGGTGATCGAGCACCTGCTCGTCAACCCGGTGACGGTGGACCCTGGTCAGCCGTATTACGCCCGCCGCCGCGGTAAGGCCGTTATCACCCGCGCCGATAAGACCGACCTGCAGCTGGCTGCGCTGCAAACACAGACAGATCTGCTCATCCTCACCGGCGGCACGCCGCCATCGCCCTACACCATCGACCGCGCGGCGGGGGAAGAAGTGCCCCTGCTGCTGACGCGTGGCAACACCCGTGAGACTGTCGCCCGGCTGGAAGACATCTTCACACGCAGCCGGTTCTCCGGTGAGCAGAAGTTAGAGCGGATGGGCGCGCTGCTGGAGCAGTATGGGGACAGCCAAGCCATCGCCGGGCTCACAAGCTGACCCAATGGCCGCAACGGTGCAGCGGGCGTGGCGTGGCTAGACTGGGTCCGCAGCTTCCGTGTCACTGCGGGCGCCGCCGAACGCCTTGTTCGGCCGCTGACCTGCAGAGCGTGCCGGCCGGCGCAGCGTGACGGCCTCCAGCGACTCGGCGGGGGCGTTTGCCGGACGCGATGGTTGTGCCTGCTGGCGCCGCGCCCGGCCGCAGTACGGGCACGCCGACCACGAATAGCTCAGCGGCCGCGCGCAGGCCGCGCACGGCTCTTTGAGCTGGGTCTGGCACACCGGACAGATGATGAAGTCCTCCGCCACACGCCGCCGGCAGCTGGGGCACGCCTTTAGATCCTCCAGCTCCTGGAGCAACGCCTCCTCCTCCAGCGTGCGCGCGTACGCCTCGGTGAGGGTTTCCTTTGGGCGGCCGATCAGGTAGATCCACAAGCCGGGCAGGCTGAACACCATCACCACGAACACCGCCGCCACCTGGAGAAACGGATCACGGGTGCGGGCGCGGATATCGCGGTAGGTCCACCACACCATCAGCACCCAGAGCACGAGCAGGTAGGTGATCAGCGCCGCCAGTACGACCTTGACCGAGTTCTGCCAGCTACCGCCGGGCCATGCGATCAGCAGCCGGCCGGTCAGCCCTTGAAGCGCGTCCATGACTACCTCGCATGCAGCGTACCCGCCGCACGCACCCCCCAACCTAAGCGCCCGAAGTATATCACACGAATGTAATCCCTCTGTCACCCGATCAGCCGGTAGCGCGAGCCTACAGTAGTACCCGCTGCATGCCGCCTCACCTGCCGGTGGCGCCGCCTATACTGACTCCATGCTCCAATTCACTCTCGACACGACCGACGGCGCGGCACGGGCCGGACGGTTCGAGACGGTACATGGGCCGGTGCTCACTCCGGCATTCATGCCGGTTGGCACGCAGGCGACCGTCAAGTCACTCGCGCCGGCCGATGTCCGCGCCACCGGCGCCCAGATCCTCCTGTGCAACGCCTATCATCTGATGCTGCGTCCCGGCGCCGCCCTTGTCGCTCGCCACGGCGGCCTGCACCGGTTCATGAACTGGGACGGGCCAATTCTCACGGACAGCGGTGGCTTCCAGGTGTTTTCGCTGGGCCACATGCGCAAGGTGTCCGCCGGCGGCGTGACCTTTCGCTCCCACCTGGACGGCAGCCGTCACGAGCTCACACCCGAACGGGCGATGGCGGTGCAGGCAGCGCTAGGCGCCGATGTCATCATGGCGTTCGATGAGTGCCCGCCGGCCGGGGCCACCCGTGATCATGCGACTGCCGCTACCGAGCGAACCCACCGCTGGCTGGAGCGCTGCATCGCCGCCCATCACACCGAACAGGCGCTGTTCGGCATCTGTCAGGGTGGCATGTTCGCCGATCTGCGCGCCGCCTCGGCGGCATTCCTCGCCGCGCAGGATGTGGCCGGCTGCGCCATCGGCGGCCTCAGTGTCGGCGAGACTAAGTCGACGACGTGGGAGATGCTGGATGCCAGTGTCGGTCCGCTCCCCCAGCACAAGCCGCGCTACATGATGGGGGTGGGCTCTCCTGAGGATTTGATCGAGGCGGTGAAGCGTGGGGTAGATATGTTCGACTGCGTGCTGCCGACGCGGTTGGCGCGCAATGGCGCACTATTCACGCCGGACGGCCGCGCGAATCTCCGCAACGCTCGCTGGGCGGAGGAGCTTGGCCCGGTGGACCCGGCCTGCGACTGCGCCACTTGCATGGACTACTCGGCGGCGTATCTGCGTCACCTGTTCGTCGCTGAGGAGCTGCTGGCCTACCGGCTGGCCAGCCAGCACAACATCCGTTTTCTGGTGCGGCTGATGGAGCGGGCGCGCGCTGCCATCATCGAGCAGCGATTCGAGGCGTTCGCCGCCGCTTTTTTGGCCCGCTACCGGCCGGCCGATGAATCCGCTCGGATGACCCAGCGGGCAAAGTGGCTGGCGCGCGGGACGGCCGGTGGCGCAGGTGCGTGACGGTACGTCCGCCGCCGGTATCAGTGCAAGCATGCTACGGAGGCTGCGGGCCATGGTGGCTGATCCCCGCGTACAACGGCAACGGCTTGAGATTCGGGTGTTTGGCATGGTTCAAGGCGTGGGCTTCCGGGCCTTCGCTCGCCACCACGCTTCGGCGCTGGGCCTGGCGGGCCACGCCCGTAATCTCCCCGATGGCAGCGTCGAGGTGATCGCCGAAGGACCGCGCATCGCGCTGGAGGAATTGCTACGCAACGTGGAGCTGGGGCCTCGGCTCGCCGCCATCGAGCGCTGCGAGGTAAGCTGGCAGCCGCACACCGGTGACACGAGCTGGTTTTCGGTCGAACGCTGACCGCCGTCCTTCGCCGGTTACTCCCAGTCCAGCATCATCACGGTGATCTCGTCACCCGGCTGGACGTCGGGGCTGCCTTCAGAGACCACGGCGAGGCCATTGGCGCGGGCCAGCGCGGTGAGCACGCCGGAACTCTGCGAACCGCTGAGGCTGGCGACATAGCGGCCCTCCTCGAGCGTGACGGTGCAGCGGGCGAAGAAGCGGCGGCTATCGGTCATACGAAGCCGGTCGCGCGTGATCGCACGCACCACCGGCCGGTCAATCAGCGGCGCGCCCATCATCTTTTGCATGGCGGGGCGGCCAAACAGCTCGAAGGTGATGGCGGAGCTCACCGGATTACCAGGCAAGCCCAAGTGGGGCACTTGCCGGCCATCCGGAGCCCGAAACGCGCCGAAGGCCAGCGGCTTGCCCGGGCGCATGTTCACCGTCCAGAAGTCGACTTCGCCTTCCCGGCGCAGTACTTCTTTGACGACATCGAAGTCCCCGCGCGATACACCGGCGGATGTGACGAGCATGTCAGCGCTCAGCCCCTCGTGCACCTTGGCCGTCATGTCCTCAATGGTGTCGCGGGCGATGCCGAGCAGACGAGGGATACCGCCAAAGCGCTGCACCTGCGCCGCCACGGTGTAGGCGTTGGAGTCGTGGATCTGACCCGGCTGCAGCGGTTGACCGGGCGGCACGATCTCATCACCTGTGGAAAGAATCGCCACGACGGGGCGGCGGATGACGGGCACTTGCGCCATCCCCAGCGAGGCAAGCACACCCAAGTGTGCGGGTCGCAGCACCGTGCCGCGCGGGACGATCTCGGCGCCGGCGCGCACGTCTTCCCCCGCACGGCGAATGTTTGCTCCCAACCCAGCAGCTTTGAAGATCCGCACCAGGCTTTCGACGTGGCCGACCTTACTGGGGGCAGCACGGCCCGTCTCGTCTGTCTCCTCGAACGGCACAACGGCGTCGGCGCCGGCCGGCATCGGCGCACCGGTCATGATCCGGACGGCGCAGCCAGGCTCGACACGGCCGTCGTAGACGTAGCCTGCGGCCAGCTCGCCGGTAACCCGCAGCTGCACCGGCGTGTCCTCCGTGGCGCCAGCCGTGTCGGCAGCACGCACGGCGTAGCCATCCATCGCCGTGTTATCCAGCGGAGGAATGTTGAACGAGGCAACCGCACTGGCTGCCAGCGTCTGGCCGGCGACCTCCAGCAACGGCCGGCGCTCTGGCGCCAGTTCAGATACATACGTAAGGATGCGCCGGCGCGCCTCCTCCACCGAGATCATGGACATCCCAGTCATATCGTTCCCAATGATTGCAGCCTGATCCGCGCCTGGCGCTTTACCCCAGCCGCACTGCCAGACAGGTAGTGGTGCGCTTGACGCCGCCGATGCTCTGGATACCGTCAGTGATGCAGTTGCCCAACCGGTCCAGGTCGTCGGCCTCCAGTTGCACGATCACATCGAACGGCCCGGTGACGGTGTCAACGGCCAGTACGCGCGCGTCCTTGTGGTTGAGGTGCTGCATCGACTCGCCGACCGCCTTGGCGCTACCAACCTCGGTCTCGATCAGAACATACCCGCGGATTGCCATGGACGTGCGCTCCTTTGTGTGCGTTCTGTGCGCCATCTTACGTGAGCCGGTTGTAGACTGAAACCTGATACGCATCACTATGTCGCGCTGAGGCTGCCTGGGAGGTTCGGCCTCGATATAATGCAGGCCGGAGGCAACAGATCCTTGAACGTAACCGCAGAACGCATTCCGGATAGCCAGGTTGTCCTGACCATTGAGGTCGAGCCCGAGCGCGTCGAGCAGTCGATGCAGCAGGCGTATCGCCGCGTTGCTCCGCGCATCCGCGTTCCCGGCTTCCGGCCCGGTAAGGCGCCCCGCGCCATCCTTGAACGGCACGTTGGCCGTGAGGCGCTGTTGCACGAGGCGCTGGACAAGCTGGTTCCCGAGGTGGTGGAGGAGGCGATCAAGTCCGAGTCCCTGGAGATGGTTGATGCCCCGGATCTGGAGATTACCAGCCTCGAGCCCGTGGTGATCAAGGCCACCGTGCCGGTTCGACCCACCATCGACCTGGGCGACTACCGCTCGCTGCGGTTGGAGGCGCCCGACGCCGAGATCGACGAGGATGAAGCGCAACGCACGCTCGATCAGCTCCGGCGGCGCAACGCGGACATCGAGCCGGTGGAGCGGCCGGTGCAAGAGGGCGACCGTGTGCGCGTATCAATCACGGGTACGGTCGACGACGAACAGGTATTGACCCAAGACAATGCCGATCTGACCGTACGGGCCGAGGCACTAACCTCCGTCCCCGGCGTCTATGACCGGCTGCTCGGCATGTCTGCCGGCGAGCTGGCCGAGTTCGAGGCCACGCTGCCGGATGACTATAGCCGCGGCGATCTCGCCGGAAAAAGCATCCACTACACGCTGACCGTGCTGGACGTGAAGGAAGAGAAGCTACCGGAGCTGGACGACGAGTTTGCCAAGGAGGTCGGCGAGGGCTTCGACAGTTTGGAAGCGCTCAAGGAGCGGATCGACTCCGATATCCGCGCCCGCGCCGACGAGGAAGCACGCCGCAAGCTCCAGGAGCTGGCTGTCGACACGCTGGTAGGGCAGGCCACCGTTGAGTATCCGCCGCAGATGGTCGAGCGCGAGATCGACCACATGATCCGGGACATCACCCGCCAGGTCTCCGGCGGCGCTGATGACCGGCGGACCATGGAACGCTTCCTGATTGCGGCCGGACGGAGCGAGGAGCAGCTGCGCGAGGAGTTCCGCCCGTCCGCCGCCGAGCGCGTAAAGCGCACGCTGGTGCTGTCGCAACTGGCGGAGAACGAGGGTATCTCGGTCACACCGGAAGATATCGAGGCTGAGCTCGACGCCCTGACCGGGCCAAACGTCTCTGCGGCACAGGTGCGGCAGGTGTTCGGGACCGCGGCCGGCCGCGAGATGATCGAGCGCAACCTGCGCAGCCGCCGCACGCTGGAGCGGCTCATTCAACTTGCGCGGGGCGAGGAACCGCCGGCGGCCGGAGAGGCTGAAGTTCCAGCGACGGATACCGAGAATAAAGACGAGGAGGCCGCGGCGCCGGCCACCGAGTAGCACCCTGCACCAGAACCTGGCCGGTCAGGTAGGGCAGCCCCGCGGCACGCGGCGTATCATGAGATTACTGCCCCTCCCGCGGGGCCAACGCCTGAGTGAGGTTGACCATGCCGCACATCCCCAATCCGACGATCCTTGAGCGCGACGGCCACGTTGAGCGCGCCTGGGATGTCTACTCGCGTCTTTTCCGTGACCGGATCATCTATCTGGGCACTCCCATCAACGATGACGTGGCCAACCTCATCATTGCACAGCTCCTGTTCCTCAACTCCGACGACCCGGACCGCGACATTCAGATCTTCATCAATAGCCCCGGCGGCGACGTGGTGGCCGGGCTGGCGATCTATGACGTGATGCAGCACGTCAAGCCGGATATCCAGACCGTCTGCATCAACGCATCCTCGATGGCCTCGGTCTTGCTCTCAGCCGGCACCAAGGGCAAGCGCTTTATCCTGCCAAATGCGGAAGTGATGATTCATCAAGGCTCGGCTGGGTTCCAGGGGAACACACCGGACCTTGAGATCCACATGAAGCACGTCTCCAAGCTGATCACGCGCCTCACCGAGATCCTGGCCCATCACTGCGGCCAGCCGTATGACAAGGTGAAGCGCGACTCCGACCGCGACTACTTCATGTCGGCCGACGATGCGGTGGCGTACGGTATCGTCGATGAGATTCTCCCTGCGACCAAAGGACTGGTTCCGTCGCTGGCGGTCGCCGGAGCCCGCGCCTAGCAGCACCTGGCCTTACCACTGCGCTCCGTCCAGGGCGGGACGGAGCGCAGCGCGCACCCCAACATGCGCCCGCCTGAGGGGGACACTGGCATGGCGAACAATCGCAGCGGTCGCGTCCAGTACCACTGCTCGTTCTGTGGCAAGAATCAGGACCAGGTCAAACGCCTGATCGCCGGTCCTGGCGCCGTCTATATCTGCGACGAATGCGTCGAGCTCTGCCGCGAGATCATCAACGAAGAGGCCTCACCCCAAGCGCGCCCTCGCCAGGCGGGCAGCCACCGCGTTCCCCCACCCAAGCAAATCTTCGAGCATCTGTCTGAGTACGTCATCGGCCAGGAAGAGGCGAAGAAAGTCCTCTCCGTCGCCGTCTACAACCACTACAAGCGCATCAACAATCCTGGCTCTGGGGGCGATGTCGAGCTGGAGAAGTCCAACATCCTGCTCGTCGGCCCTACCGGCTCCGGCAAGACCTACCTGGCGCGCACCCTGGCCAAGATTCTTGATGTGCCCTTCACCATTGCTGACGCCACCGCCCTCACCGAGGCCGGCTACGTCGGCGAGGATGTGGAGAACATCCTGCTGCACCTGATTCAAGCAGCCGATTTCGACATCCAGCGGGCTGAGCGCGGCATCATCTTCATCGACGAGATTGATAAGATCGCGCGCAAGGCGGACAATCCGTCAATCACCCGTGACGTCTCCGGCGAGGGTGTGCAACAGGCGCTGCTCAAAATCATCGAAGGCTGCGTTGCCTCAGTCCCGCCTCAGGGCGGGCGCAAGCACCCACACCAGGACTTCCTGCAGATCAACACGCAGAACATCCTGTTCGTCGGCGGCGGCGCCTTTGAGGGGCTGGATAAGATCATCGATAAGCGCCTGAATCGCGGCACGCGCAATATCGGTTTCCAGCATGGCCCGGCCGTCAGCGCGGCCGAACGCCAGAAGCAGACCGACGAGCTGTTTGCCCAGGTCACGCACGACGACCTGCTGCAGTACGGGCTGATTCCCGAATTCGTGGGCCGCATGCAGATGGTGGTGGGTCTGCACTCTCTAGACAAACAGTCCATGATTCGCATCCTCACCGAGCCTAAGAACGCCGTCATCCGCCAGTTCCAGCGCTTCTTCCAAATGGACGGGGTGGAGCTGTCGTTCACGCCCGAAGCGCTGGAGGCGTGCGCCGAGGAGGCGATCCGCCACCGCACCGGCGCCCGCGGCCTGCGCACCGTCCTGGAAGACACGCTGCTGGACGTGATGTATGAGATCCCTTCCCGCGGCGATGTGAAGAAGTGCGTCGTCAACGCCGAATCGATCCTGCGCCGCACCCGGCCGCTGATGCTCACCCGCGCCGGCGCCGTTATCAACCCTGACGAGGAAGTGGTGCGCTCCGAAACGGCCTGACCGGCGCCAACGAGCAGCACACAATCCGAGGGGGATGTCACCGCATCCCCTTTCTGCCTTCCTCTTGTTGTTCCCCATTCTTTCGAACGAGGCGCTTTCGCTCGTCATGCCCAAACAGACCGTGCTAATCACCGGCGGGGCCGGTTTCCTTGGCATCAACCTTGCCCGCTACCTCCACGCCCGCGGCTATGCCATCGTCTCGCTCGACCTGGCGCCGTTTGACTATGCGGATATGCGCGACCAGGTCAACGTCATCACCGGCGATATCCGCGACCGGCAGACGGTTGATCGCGCGATGCAGGGTGTGGACTTCACCGTCCACACCGCTGCCGCTCTGCCCCTGTACAAGCCGCGCGACATCCACTCCACCGATGTCGACGGCACACGCAACGTCATGGCCTCGGCACTGGCGCACGGGGTGCAGCGCGCCGTGCACATTAGCTCCACCGCCGTCTACGGCATTCCTGACCATCACCCACTGGTCGAGGACGATCGGTTGGAGGGTGTTGGACCGTACGGCCAGGCGAAGATTCAGGCGGAGATGGTATGCCTGGAGTACCGCGCCAAGGGGCTCGTGGCGCCGATCATCCGGCCCAAGTCGTTCATCGGCCCAGAACGGCTGGGTGTCTTTGCCCTACTGTATGACTGGGCATTGGACGGCCACGGCTTCCCGATGATTGGCAGCGGCAACAACCGCTACCAGTTCCTCGATGTTGAGGACCTGTGCGAGGCGATCTACCTGACGATGACCCTACCGGTGGAGCAGGTGAATGACACCTTCAACATCGGCGCTGCCGAGTTCGGCCGGATGAAGGACGACTATCAGGCAGTGCTCGACGCGGCCGGACACGGTAAGCGGATCCGCCCCTTCCCGGCAGCGCCTGCTATCTGGGGCCTGCGCCTGCTGGAGGCGCTGCACATGTCGCCGCTGTATAAGTGGGTGTACGAGACCGCTTCCAAGGACTCCTTTGTCTCCATCGAGAAGGCACAGCGGCAGCTCGGCTTCCGGCCCAAGTACTCGAACAAGGATGCGCTCCTGCGCAACCTGGCGTGGTACCGGGCCAACCGCGAAACCTTCGCCGGAGCGTCCGGTATCAGCCATCGCGTGCCCTGGAAGCAGGGCGCCATCGGGCTGCTTAAGCGTTTCTTCTAGCTTCCTTTGCGCGGTATTCCTGCCCCTTGCCCCTGCCGGTGATAGCTGGAGAGGCGCCGTCGCGGCATCACGACTCATCCGGAGGGCAGCAACTATCTCCTCGCCGGCCACGGGCTGACAGGCAGCAGCGAGCGCCGTATACTCTGGCGCACGCGCACCTTGGGAGGGATGTCGCATGCCTGTTGTCTTCGTCCATGGCAACCCCGAGACCGACGCGATATGGGATGACTTGAGGACGCACCTCGGGCGAAATGACGTTATCGCGCTGTCCCCGCCCGGTTTCGGCGCGCCGGTGCCCGACGGATTCGGCGCCACCAGCGATGAATACGTATCGTGGCTGGCGTCCGAGCTAGAGCAGATCGACGGCCCGATTGACCTGATCGGCCATGATTGGGGCGGCGGGCACGTCATGCGACTGGTGCAGGCTCGGCCGGAGCTGGTGCGCTCCTGGGCCACCGACATTGCCGGGGCGCTGGACCCGGCCTACGTCTGGCACGACTTCGCCCAGGTGTGGCAGACGCCCGGCGCAGGAGAGGCGGCGGTCGCTCAGATGGCCGCCATGCCCAAAGAGCAGCGGATACAACAGTTCCAGTCGCTCGGCATGAGCAAGGACGTCGCCGCCCGAGTTGCTGCCGCCGCGGATGAGACCATGGGCCGCTGCATCCTCGCGCTGTACCGCTCGGCCGCCCAACCGAAGATGGCGGAGTGGGGCGCCGACGTCAGCAATGCCCGCACGCGCCCCGGTCTGGTGATCATCGCCACCGACGATCACTTCACCGGCGGTGAAGCGCTCGCCCGCCGCACTGCGGAGCGGGCCGGCGCACAGGTAGGCATGCTCGAGGGCTTGGGGCACTGGTGGATGTGCCAGGACCCGAAGCGCGGCGCCGAGGCGATTGCGGCATTCCTGGCGTCGGTGGCGTAGGGGCGCCGGTTCAGCCGCGCGAGAGCGCGAGGATGGCCATTGCGGTCACCACCCACAGCACCACCGTCACCTGCATCGGCCGGTCGTTGGTCAGCACGTCCTCGGGGCTGCCGCCGGCATCGTGGCGGTGGACCAGGTACATATAGCGGAAGATGCCGTAGAGCACGAACGGCACCGTGCCCAGCATGGCATGATTCTGCGGCAGGTTCTCCGCCGTCACCGTGTACAGCGCGTACGCCACCACCGTGGCAGCCGTGACGACACCAGCCATTTGGTCCAGCAGGCCCGTCGTGTACTCGGCCAGGATCGGCCGGTGCTCGGCAGCGCCCTCTTCCAGCAGCGTCAGTTCGTGGCGGCGCTTGTTGATGGAGATGAATAGCGCGCCCAGCAACGTGCACAGGTACAGCCACGGGGATACCGGCACGCTGATCGCCAGTGCCCCCGCCACCGCCCGCATGACAAACCCAACCGCCAGCGCCAGGATGTCGAGGATCACCATATGCTTGAGCGCGAAGCTATAGGCCAGCGCCAGCGTGGCATAGCCGCCCAACGCCAGCACAAACCGCCAGCCGAGCAGCGCGCCGAGCAGCGCACCGCCGGCCAGTAACAGCACTGACGCCACCACTGCCGTCCGCGGCAGCAATGTGCCCGCCGCCAGCGGCCGCCGCCGCTTGCGCGGGTGCAGGCGATCTCGCTCGATATCACGCAGGTCATTGATCAAGTATTCGGCAGAGGAGACGGCGCAGAAGGCGACAAACGCGACCGCGACCTTCGCCAGCAGAGGCAGCCAGCTATCCGGGTCAGCTAGCGTCCAGGCCTGTCCCACCGAGAAGGCAAAGGCGAGCGACACGAGGCCGTTCTTGACCCACTGGCGGGGGCGCGCCGCACGCACCAGCGGGCGTAGCTGACCGAGCAGCCCAGGAGCAATCAGCGGAGCGGCGGGGGTGGCAGCCTGGGGGCGTGACTTCATACCGCCTTATCGTATATCAGCTATTAGCTACCAGCTATCAGCCGTCAACGGTTTTGCAGGCTGGTCGCGCCTTCTGGCCTCGCCGTTTTGCCAGGCGGTTCTGTGAGCCGGCCGCTACCGCACGGTCACGTAGGCCGCACGCAGCCAGCCCAACACCTGGCCATCGATGTCCTCAGGGCACGCCAGCGCGACCCGATGGGTGATGCTGCCGGAGCCGAATCCAGGCGCCTCCTCCAGCCGCTCCGTCGTCGCAATGCCACGCAGCCGCAGACCAAGGTCGACCCGGCTCCGGTTCGTGGGCTGGATCAGCGCGAACTGCTGCGCGCGGTTAACGGCGACATACGTTTTGCGCGGGTCCAGTGTCACATCGTTGCCCAGCGTCCGCACCACCGCCGCCAGGTGATCGTAGACCGGCCGCAGCGCGGCCCTCACCCCCGAGTACTGCGCATCAACAAGCTGCTCTGGGGACAGCGGCGTGATGCCTGACTCCAGTTCCATGGCCTTCTCGGTGATCACCATCGCGTAGCCGCCGGTCAGCCCGTGCTGCTGCTGCAGCCAGGCAATGCGCTCCTTCCGCGTGTGCAGCGGCTGCGCCTGGAGCAGCGGCACCCACTCCTCCAGCGGCCGGCCGGTCTTCTCCGGCAGCTTGGCCAGCATCGTCGTGAACATCGACTCCGGTGACTTGGGCATCCCCTTCTCCGGCTGCCCACCCCATACGTTGGTACGGATTCGGGGTCAGGCTTGTCAACGAGAACAGGTCAAGCCACACTGCCGAATTGCGGGACGGCCGTGCCGCCGGCCGCCCGTCCACGCTACGCTGTGGTCGATGGCGAAAAAGCGGGCTGATGTGCTGGTAGTTGAGCGCGGGTTGGCGGACAGCCGCGAGCAGGCGCGCGCTCTTATCCTGGCAGGGGAAGTGTTTGCCGGGGAACAGCCGGTGGCCAAAGCCGGCCAGCTTATCAGCGACGACCGGCCGCTGCGGCTGGCCGCCCGGCCACGGTACGCCGGTCGAGGGGGCGAGAAGCTGGCCGGCGCCCTGGCGGCGTTCGGCGTGGCGCCCGCTGGGATGGTGGCGCTCGATGCCGGCGCCTCCACCGGCGGCTTTACCGACTGCCTGCTGCAAGCAGGGGCTAGACGGGTGTACGCCGTGGACGTTGGCTACGGACAAATCGACCTGCGCCTGCGGAATGACCCGCGCGTGCATCTGATGGAACGCACCAACCTGCGCTACGTGGACTCGCTGCCGGAGCCAGTACAGATCGCCACGCTTGACCTCTCCTTCATCTCACTCACCAAGGTGCTCGGACCCGTGCGCCGGCTGCTGGCGCCGGGCGGGCTGGTGCTCGCGCTGGTAAAACCGCAGTTTGAGGCGGGCAAGGGCGAAGTCGGCCGTGGAGGTATTGTCCGCGATCCGCTGATGCACGCCGCGGTGCTTGGCCGGGTCGCGTTGTACGCCATCCGCAACGGCTTTCGCGTTCGCGGTCTCACCACGTCCCCCATCCGCGGAGCCAGCGGCAACCGCGAGTTCTTTCTGCTCCTGGCGGCCGGCTGAGTCAGGCAACGGTTGCCGTTAGCGGGCGCGGCACAGATCATGTCGGGAGCGGCATGTGCCCAACCGAGGGGTCTGCCCCACCGTGAGCTATCGCACCATTGGCTTGCTCTATCATCCTCGGCTGGCGGCAGCGCAGGAGCTGGCCGGCCGGCTCCGCGCCGGTCTGCTTGGCCGGGTGCCGGAGGTGTGGACGGCGGCGGCGTGGGAGGAACCCGGCGCCAGCCAGCTTCGCCACACCGATCTGCTGGTGTGCATCGGCGGAGACGGTACCATGCTGCGCGCCGCACGCCTGGCGTTGCCGCTGGCGCTGCCGCTGATTGGCGTCAACATGGGCCGTCTCGGTTTCTTATCGGAGCTGAGTCCCGAAGATGCCCTACCGCGCCTGCACCACGTCCTCGAGGGCGCCGGCCGGATAGAAGAACGGGTGATGCTCAGCGCCGAGATTCAACAGCCCGGGGGCCTGCCAGCGCCCGATATCGACCGTCAACTCGCCCTGAATGATGTTGCCGTGGGACGTTTCGGCGGCCGTCCCGTCGATCTGGATGTGCTGCTGGATGGCACCCAGGTGGAAGTCGTGCGCGCCGACAGCATGGTCGTCAGCACCGCCACCGGCAGCACGGGCTACAACCTGTCTGCCGGCGGTCCCGTGCTGTTTCCCGAGTCTGATGACCTGGTGCTCACGCCCGTAGCGGCGCACCTGTCCCGCGTCCGTCCGCTGGTCCTGCCGCGCACAACGCGCATCGAGCTGCGCGTCCATTCGGACGTTCCGGCGATCGCCTCGTTTGACGGACAAATTGACTATGCCATGCCCGAGGGCGGCTCGGTGGTGGTCACCTGCCACCAGAGCCGGGCACGGTTCATCCGGCTAGGGCCGCCATCAGAGTTCTTCCGGAATCTCACCACGCTGCTTGACGCGGGCCGCCGGTTCGAGCGCGACCGCCGCCCGCAACTTCAGCACGAAGCACCTTGAGCGAAGCCGGCGGGCGGAGTGACGCGCTCCCTCCGGCGTTGCTACCCTGAGGGCACGGCGCCTGGCTGGTTCGGCTGCCAGGCCGGGAGCGCCTCCCCATGCTGGAAGAGCTTGATATCCGCAATGTCGCTGTCGCTGAGCACGTGCGGATGCGCTTCACGCCCGGCTTCAACGCCATCACCGGTGAGACCGGCGCGGGCAAGAGCATCATCATCGACGCACTCGGGCTGTTGCTCGGCGCGAGGGCCGACAGCGACACGGTCCGGGCCGGGGCGGTGGCCGCCAGAGTCGAGGGTATCTTCCGGCTGGAACCCGAGCTCCAGGAAGCGCTGGCAGAGACGTTAGCGGAAGCCGGCATTGCACCGGAAGACGGCACGCTGATCGTCGCGCGCGAGGTTCCCCGCCAGGGGAGGTCGGTAGCCCGCATCAACGGCCGCGCGGTGGTACAGCAGACGCTGGCCACCATCGGCCGGCAGCTCGTCGATATCCACGGCCAGACCGATTATCTGTCCTTGCTCCGCCCGGGCGAGCACGCAGGATTCCTGGACCGCTTCGGCGGGCTCGCTGCAGAGCGCGGCGCGTTCGGCGCACTGGCAGGCGAACTCCGCGACGTACGGACCGCCATCCGCCGGATTGTTGACGACGAGCGCGAGCGCGCCCGCCGCCAGGACCGGCTGGCATATGAGGTACAGGAGATTGACGACGCCCAGTTGCGCGCCGGCGAGGAAGTCGAACTGCGCGCCGAGCGTCAACTGCTGGCCAGCGCCGAAGACCTCGCCCGCCTCTCAGACTCCGCCTACACCGCACTCACCGGCGGCGCGCGTGCCGCCTCGGCAGTCGACGCGCTCGGGGTAGCTGCCGAGCACCTTGCCCACCTGGCCCGCCTAGACGAGCGGCTGGCGGAGACCGCCACCCTGGCCGAGGCATTGCAGTCGCAGGTCTACGACCTGGCCCGCGAGCTACGCGCCTATCGCGAGGGAGTGGAGCATAATCCGCGGCGGCTTGGCCAGATCGAGGAACGGCTCACGCTGCTGGCCGGGCTCAAGCGCAAGTACGGCGCGACGGTGGAGGACATCATTGCCTACGGCGAACGTGCCCGCGCCGGGCTCGATGACCTGCTCACCGGCGAAGAGCGGTTGCAGCGCCTGCGCGATCGCGAGCGTGTGCTTATTGACCAGGCAGGCGCCGCGGCGGAACGGCTGTCTGGCAGGCGCCGCGCGGCCGCAGAGCAGCTGGCTCGGGCCGTCCAGGGTGAGATGGCCGATCTGCGGCTGGTCGGTGGCCGGTTTGCCGTGGTGCTGGAACGGCGCACCGATGACGATGGCCTGCCGGTGATGCTCTCCGAACGTGAGGAGACCGGCGCTGCTCCGCCCATGACCGCTCCGCTGCGGGCCACCTTTGACCGCAGCGGCGTGGACCGCGTCGAGTTCTACGTGACGCTCAATCCAGGCGAACCACTCCGGCCCCTGGCCAAGGTTGCCAGCGGCGGAGAAACTGCCCGGTTGATGCTGGCGCTGAAGACCGTCCTCGGCAGCAGCGATAGCGTGCCGACGTTGGTGTTCGACGAAGTAGATGCCGGCTTGGGCGCCCGCTCCGGCACCGTGGTAGGGGAGAAGCTCGCCGGGCTCAGCGCGCATCACCAGGTGCTGTGCATCACGCATCTGGCGCAGGTTGCTGCCCGCGCCGAGCATCACCTCGTCGTCGCGAAGCAGGTGGCGGATGGCCGCACGTTTACGGCCGTGCACGAGGCACGCGGCACAGCACGAGCGCGCGAGCTGGCCGCGATGCTGGGCGGAGAGACGCCGGCGCATCTGGCCGCTGCCGCCGAGCTGCTGGAGTCGCCCGCGCGCCCGCTTGCATGAAGGACGCGGCATCTCAATAATGGCGCTACTCGCTTGCGCAGGAGCCCGCGTCATGCATGTGATCCCCCTCCTCACCTGCCCAAAGTGCAGCGCGACCGTGCGACCGGCCCCCATCGCCATAGCCCCGGAGGACGGCACACAGGACTTCGGCAACATTCTCAAGCGCTGCCCCCGCTGTCAGGAGTGGTCATGGATGACATTGCAGCCACAGGAAGCGTAACCGCCGCCGGCATCGTCGTCGGCAAGGCCACCGTGGCCGATGTGCCGGACATCCATGCCGTGGTCACCGTCTTCGCCGACCGCGGTGAGATGCTGCACCGGCCGCTCAACGAGCTGTACGAGAACATCCGCGACTTCTATGTCGCCAAAGATGCGCAGGGTGAGTTCCTCGGCTGTGTCGCCCTGCATCTGCTGTGGGCAGATTTGGCGGAGGTCAAGAGCCTGGCAGTGCGTGAGGAGCGGCAGCTCAAGGGTACCGGCGCAGCCCTGGTGCGCGCCTGTCTGGACGAGGCCCGCCAGATCGGCCTGCCACGGGTATTCGCGCTCACCTACAAGCCCGGCTTCTTCGAGAAAATGGGCTTCTCCATCGCCAACGTCATGGAGTTCCCGCGCAAGGTGTGGAACGAGTGCTATCGGTGCCCGAAGTTTCCCTCATGCAACGAGATCGCCGTCGCTATTGATCTGTCTGCTGATGCCGCACCGCGCGCCGCCGCCGCCGCTCTGCCGGTGCTCAACGGCGTGGCCCCCGCCGTTGACCGACACTCCACCCTTCGCTAGGATGAGTGGGCTGCGCCTAGGTAGCTCAGTTGGTAGAGCACGGCACTGAAAATGCCGGTGTCGGCGGTTCGATCCCGTCCCTAGGCACCCGCTCTCGACCCCGGTCCCGCCGGGGTCTTTTGCTGTCCTCATGCCGCCCATGTCCGGTGATGTGCCACTGACTCACCGGTTGGTTTCGTTACCATTTCGTACGTTACCTGACAGACTCCTTTCCCCTTCACTGTCAACTTGAGTCCAGCGTCGTAACTGTTCCGACACTTACACGCTGCCACTGAGGCGGTTGTCGTCAACGACCATCGCCGGACTCTACCGCCAGCAGGAGGGGAACCACATGCGCACCAGCCGGCGCACTTTCATGCAAGCCAGCATCGCTGCCGGCATGGCGGCCTTCCTTACGGGCAACGTGCTGCCGCAGCGCATTGAGCAGGCATATGCGGCCACCAAGCCGCTGGACCAGTGGATTGACCCACTGCCCATCCCACCAGTCGCGACGCCGATCCCCAACGCCGCCTATCCGGGCGCCGACTATTATGTCATCCCAATGGCGCAGGGAATGCATAAGTTTCATGCCCAGTTCCCGGCGGTGCCATCGTGGGGTTATGGCGGCGCTGCCTATCTCGGTCCAACCATCGTTGCCCAGCGGGGGCGGCCGGTGGTGGTCAGGTACGTCAACCGGCTGCCCGCTACCCATCTGTTGCAGAGTTCCGTTGACCCAACGATCGTCCGCGATCCGGAAGACCCACCGATGCTGATGACACTGCCACCGACCCGCGCCGTGGCGCACCTGCATGGCGGCTTCACGGCGCCGCAGTTCGACGGCCACCCGGATTCCTGGTTTACCAACAACAGCGTGGCGCGGGCCCGCGGTTCGGCCTACGACAGCCTCCCCGGCGCTGCCGCCAACGAGGCGATCTTCCGCTACACAAATGCCCAGCCGGCGGCGATGCTGTGGTATCATGACCACGCGATGGGAATCACGCGGCTGAACGTCTACGCCGGCCTGGCCGCTGTCTACCTGCTGCGCGACAGCACCGATACCGGCAACCCCAACCGCGGGCTGAACCTCCCGAAGGGCGCCTACGAGGTGCCGCTGGTCATCCAGGACAAGACGTTCAACCTCAACGGCACGCCGTTTTATCCAACGACCAGCGGCGTGCCGGCGCCGTACCCTCATCCCGCGTGGGTGCCGGAGTTCTTCGGTGACACGCCCGTCGTGAACGGCAAGGCGTACCCATACCTGGCGGTGGAGCCGCGCCGCTACCGCCTACGGCTGCTCAACGGCTCGCAGGCGCGCTTCTACCAGTTGTCGCTGTCAGGCGGCCTGCCGATGTGGGTGATCGGCACGGAGGGCGGCCTGCTGCCCAAGGCCGTGCAGCTGAAAGCCGCGGTGCTCGCTCCGGGCGAGCGGCTGGACGTGATAGTCGATTTCAGCAAGATGGCCGGCGCCAAGGTCACGCTGACCAACTCAGCGGCCGTGCCGTATCCGGGCGGTGGCGCGCAGCCGGCCGGCCCGCGCATCAATCAGATCATGCAGTTCCGGGTCAGCCTGCCGCTGACCGGCACCGACCTGACTACGTTGCCCGCGCAGTTACCGCTGCCGGCCGTCACCCGGCTCATTCCCGGCCCGGTCAAGCGGGAGATCGTCCTCAAAGAGACGATGGACGTAGCCACCGGCACACCGTTGCACGTCCGGCTCAATGAACGCTGGTTTGGTGAGCCTGTCGAGGAGATGCCGCACGCCGGCGATACCGAGACATGGCAGTTCATCAACGTCACCGGCGATGCCCATCCGATGCACCTGCACCTCGTCCAGTTCCAGGTGCTGGACCGCCAGCCGATCGCCGCCGCTGCCTATAGCACGGCCTATCTGACGTGGGTGGCAGCCGGCCGCGACCCGGCGACCAAGCCGGTGCTTTCCCAGTTCCTGGCCGGCGCCGCCGTGCCCGCGCCGCCGGAGGAGGCCGGCTGGAAGGATACTGTCCAATCGCTGCCGGGTGAGGTGACGCGGGTGGTGGCCAGATTCGATGTGCCGCCGTCCACGGCGCTACCGGCGGATTACGTCTACCACTGCCACATCCTCGAGCATGAGGAGAACGAGATGATGCGGCCGTTCCGGGTCATGCCGTAAGACCTCCGGCCGTGGTGTCCTGGCAGACTGCGGCTCTGGACCACCTGCCCGCTCCCTCCCATCTGCGCCGCTGGGGGCCACAGGGGACCCCCAGCGGCGCAGCCGATGGGAGGTCCGGCGCGTGACGTGCGGCGCCGGGTGAGAGGATGCGTGCCCGCAGGGTTGTCCCTCCAGCGGCGGCGACGTTGCCCGTTGGCCGCATCACATCTACGGTATAATCCTGAGTAGCCAGGCCGGGGCCGTACCGCTCCGGCCCTGTGCAATTGGTCACCGGCATGGGGGAACACGATGACAGTATTGCCGGTAGCAGAGCTGGAAAACCTCCGCGTGCAGGCCGAGCAGGACCTCGCCCAGGTCACCGACGATGCAGCACTGGAAGCCTGGCGCATCCGCTATCTGAGCCGTGGCCAGGGCCGCATCACCGCGGCGGTTGAAGCCCTCAGGTCGATTGCAGCGGATCAGCGGCGCGAGTATGGTCAGGCGGTCAACGCGCTCAAACGCGCCGTTGAGGAGCAGTTCACCGCCCGCCGCGAGGCGCTGGCGCGCCGCCGTATCGAGGACACCGTCCAGCGCGGGCGGATCGACGTCACGCTGCCGGGCCGCCCGAAGCCGCTTGGCCGGCTGCACCCAACGACCCAGACGCTGCGTGACATGATTGCCGCCTTCCAGGAGCTCGGCTTCAACGTGGCCGAAGGCCCGGAAGTCGAGTGGGACTGGTACAACTTCTCCAAGTTGCGCATCCCCCCAGATCATCCCGCGCGCGATATGTGGGACACCTTCTGGGTTGACGTGGAGCACGAGGGCGAGCGGCCAATGTTGCTGCGCACGCACACCTCGCCCAACCAGATCCGTGTGATGGAACGCCAGGAGCCGCCGGTACGGGTGCTGGTTCCCGGCCGCTGCTATCGGTTCGAGGCGACCGACGCGACGCACGAGTGGATGCTGACACAGGTCGAACTGCTGGCAGTGGATGAAGGCATCTCGCTCGCCGACCTGAAGGGCACGCTAGACCACTTTGCCAAGCGGATGTTCGGCCCGGACCGTCAGGTGATGCTGCACCACTCGTACTTCCCGTTCGTCGAACCCGGGGTCGAAGTGGCGGTGGACTGCTTCCTGTGCCGGGGCGATGGCTGCCGAACGTGCAAGGGATCTGGGTGGATTGAGATTCTTGGCGCGGGCATGGTACACCCCGAAGCGCTCGAAGGCGTCGGCTATGACTCCCGCCGCTACACCGGCTTCGCCGCCGGTATCGGCGTGGAGCGCATCGCCATGCTCCGCCACGGCATTGATGACATCCGCGAGTTCTACCGCAACGACATCCGGTTCCTGGAGCAGTTTTAGCCGCCGGCCGTCAGCGGTCAGCGCCCGCCCGCACGTGCGCTGCCTGACCGCTGGGCGGTAAAGGCTAGCCCGCCAACCCGCTGTGAGGCTTCCCCATGAAAGTGCCGCTGAAGTGGCTGGCCGAGTACGTCCCGCTGACCTTGCCGGTGGAGTCACTGGCACGCAAGCTCACCCTCGGCGCGGCCGAAGTTGAGGAGATCATCCGCACCGGCGCATGGGACGAGAAGGTGCGCGTTGGGCACGTGCTCCACGTCGAGCCCCACCCCAACGCCGACCGATTGCGGCTGGTCACCGTCGACCTCGGGGATCGCCGGCAGCGGGTCGTCTGTGGCGCGCCCAACGTCGCCACCGGCCAGCGCATCGCTTTCGGCGAGGAGGGCGCCCGCCTGATCAGCGGTAAGACCGGCGAGTCGATGGTGCTCAAGGCTGCACCGGTGCGGGGCATCGTATCGGCCGGCATGGTGCTCTCCGAGCGCGAGCTCGGACTGTCCGAGGCCCACGAGGGGATCCTCGTGCTTCCGCCTGATGCCCCGATTGGCACGCCGCTACGCGACTACCTTGGTGAGACCGTCCTTAACATGGCAGCTTGGTCTAACCGGCCGGATCTCTTCTCGATCATCGGCGTCGCGCGCGAGATCGCCGCCCTCACCGGTGCCCACGTGCGCGAACCGAGCATCGACTACCCCACCTACGGAGCGCCCGCTGATGCCCGCATCCGGGTCACCATCGATGACCCGGAGCTGTGTCCGCGATACACGGCGATGCTCATCGATCATGTACAGGTTGGACCATCGCCTGCATGGATGCAGGAGCGGCTGGCGGCCGCGGGGATGCGCCCGATCAACAACGTCGTCGACATCACCAACTACGTGATGCTGGAGTACGGCCAGCCCCTGCATGCCTTCGATGCCACCAAGATCGGCGGCAATCAGATCGTGGTGCGCCGCGCCCGGCCTGACGAGCGGCTAACGACGCTGGACGGCGAAGACCGCGAGCTGACGGCCGGCATGCTGGTCATCGCCGATGCCAGCCGCCCGGTCGCGCTGGCCGGCGTCATGGGCGGGCTGGAGAGTGAGGTGAGCGAGCAGACGGCCAGCGTGCTGCTCGAGTCCGCAACGTTCTACGGCGCGAGCGTGCGCCGAACGGCGGCACGGCTGCGGATGCGCTCCGAGGCATCAATGCGCTTTGAGAAGGGCCTGCCCCCCGAACTGGCGCCGGTGGCTGCCCGCCGCGCGGTGCAACTGCTGGCGGAGCTGGCGGGCGGACAACCCGCGCCAGGCATGGTAGACGCCTACCCCAATCCTCATGCACCGGTGACGTTCATCGCCTCGGCCGAGCGGCTGCACCGGGTGCTCGGCATCGACATCCCGGCCGGTCGCGCCCTGGAAGTGCTGCGCGCCCTCGGATTCGAGGTGGAGTGGCAGCCTCCCGACAGCTACGCCGTGTCCGTCCCGTACTGGCGGCCTGACGTGCGTATCGCTGATGACATCGCCGAAGAACTGATCCGCATCGTCGGTTATGATGACTTGCCCAGCACCACCGTGCATGGTCGCACTCCGCAGGCGATCCCCCAGCCCGCACGCGACCTGCGCGAACGGGTCAAGGACATCTTGGTCGAAGCAGGGATGCACGAGATCCAGACCTACGCACTCGTGTCGTTGGAGCAGCTCCAGCGCGTGCAGCCGGCGGAGGAGCTGGCGCTGACACCGCCACTCCGTGTGGCCAACCCGATGAGCGCAGAGCGCGAGTTGCTGCGCACCTCCTCTCGTGGGAGCGCGCTGGAGATCCTGGCCCGCAACCTGCGCGTGCAGCGCGGCGAGGTGGCCCTGTTCGAGACGTCAGTCACGTACCAGCGGCGTGAAGGCGACCTCCCCGAGGAGCGCGAAACCCTCACCGCCGTCATCGGCGGTCGCCGGCTGGACCGCTGGGGACAGCCCTCGGACGAGCCCGTCGACTTCTTCGATGCCAAGGGCTACGCTGAAGCGCTGTTCGCTCACCTGCACCTGCGTCCGTCCTGGGAAGTGACCGAGGAGCATGGCCTGTTGCCCGGCCGCACCGCCGCTATCCGTCTGGGTGGACAGGATGTCGGCGTCATCGGCCAGGTGCACCCTGACACCGCCGCGCAGTTCGACATTGACAGCGACTGCCTGTTGTTCGAGGTACGAATGGACCTCCTGCTCCAGCATCTGCACACCGGCCGGGACTACCAGCCGTACAGCACGGTGCCCGCCGTTCAGCAGGATCTCGCGGTGATTGTCGATGCGGCTACGCCCGCCCATGCGGTCCGCGCCGTCATCCTGGCCGGCAAGTTCGTCACCAGCGTCCGGCTGTTCGATGAGTACCGCGGACCCGGCGTGCCAGAGGGCCGCAAGTCGCTGGCCTTCGCCGTCGCCTTCCAGGACCGCGAGCGCACCCTTACCGAGGATGAAGTCTCGGGTTCGCGCCGCCGCATCATCGCCCGGCTGGAGCGCGAGTTAGGCGCAGCGCTGCGCTGAGCGACCAGCCTGCCCCTGTCTTGCCCAACGCAGAGCGCGGCTCAGCTACAAGCTGTGACGCGGCTGTTATGTCGCGCAAAGCGGCCGTGCTGGTACGATCCGGTCACACTGGATGAAGAGGCACGCTCCCGATGCGGACTGGTCAAGCAGGTTGGTCGTGGTTTCCCCGATCTCGGCGGCTGGCCGTACGGCGGCTGCTCGGCCGTGGGACGCCTGGCAGGTAGTGACGGCGGCGCCGCCGGCTGACGAACGGGGAGGTGTCGCGCATATGTGATCAGCGGGCCACACGCGGGTCCGGCTCCTCACGCGCATCCAGTTCGATACCGGCCGGAGCCGCCGTACCCGCCGTCCGGGGCCGGTGCTCCCGCTGTCCATCCCCAGCGGCGCTGCGCTCCCGGCCGCGCCGCTCGGTCATCTGGGCAAAGGTCATCTTATACAGGTTGGCATACTGGGCGCCTTTGGCCAGTAGCTCTTCGTGCGTGCCGGCCTCGGCGATCCGGCCCCGCTCCAGCACCACCACACGAGACGCGTCGCGGATCGTGCTCAGCCGGTGGGCGATGACGAAGCTGGTCCGGCCGCGGAGGATGGTGCGCAGTGCCTCCTGAATCACCTTCTCGGTCTGGGTATCCACGTTCGCCGTTGCTTCATCGAGAATCAGGATGCGCGGCCGGGCGAGGATCGCGCGGGCGAAGGAGATGAGCTGACGCTGGCCGACCGAGAGGTTCTGGCCGCGCTCATGCAGCTCGGTGTCGAATCCGTTCTCCAGATTGCGGATGAACTCCTCCGCGCCCACCACGCGCGCCGCCTCCTCCACTTCGGCGTCGGTCGCCTCCAGCCGGCCGTAGCGGATGTTCTCGCGCACAGTGCCACTGAACAGATACGGGTCTTGCAGCACTACGCCCATCTGCGCGGCGAGGCTGGAGCGCTTGATGTGCTTGATGTCCACGCCGTCGATCTTCAGCGTCCCGCTGGATGCCTCGTACAGACGGCCGATCAACGCCGTCATGGTGCTCTTACCGGCGCCGGTCTGGCCGACAAACGCGATGGTCTCGCCGGGCTCAACATGTAGCGTGATGCCTTGCAGCACCGGCGTGTTCTCGAGGTAGCGGAACGACACGTCTTCGAAGTCGACACGGCCTGCAAGCTCTGGCATATCGATGGCATCGGGCGCGTCGCTGATCTCGGGCTTGGTATCCAGCACCTCGATGATGCGCTGGCCGCCCGCCATCGCCCGCTGGAACTGGGTGTACTGCAATACCAGGTCACGCACCGGGTCGAAGAAGCGCTGCACGTACAACGCGAAGGCCACCAGCGTGCCGACGGCCAGCGTGCCATTGGCCACGCGCATCCCGCCGACCACGACGACGAGCGCTGTCGCCAGTGCGACCAGCACCTCCACCATCGGCAGCACGGCGGCGGACAGCCGTCCGGCGCGGACGTTGGCATCGAGGTTCGAGTAGTTGATCTTGCTGAAGCGGCGGGCGTTGGCATCCTCGCGCGACATGCTCTGGATGGCGCGCACGCCGGAGACGTCCTCGTTGATGGTCGAGTTCACGACCGCGATGGCCTGACGAACGCGGATGAACGCCGCGCGGGCCCGCGCCTGCCAGATCGCCATCGTCAAGACCAGGAGCGGCACGACAGCGAAGGTCACCAGCGCCAGTTGCACATCTTTGGTCAACAGCACCACGATCACGATTCCCAGCCCGACGAAATCGGCTAGGACCGTGAGCATGCCGGAGGTGAGCAACTCCTGCATCGACGTCACGTCCGAGGTAACGCGCGACATGACGCGGCCGACCTCGTGCCGGTCATAGAAGCTCAGCGATAGCTTCTGCAGGTGATCAAACATCTCCTGGCGCAGCCGCAGAAGAATGCGATGGCCGATGTAGCCGGTACTGGAGAGCTGCAGGAACTGGAAGGCCCAACTTCCTGCCGCCAGCCCGACGAAGATCAGTCCTAAGCGATTGAGATCGCTGAGCTCCGCCGCGCGCACCGCCGGATCGGATGCCCGGATGGCATTGAGGATATGGTTGGTCGCCAGCCCGATGACCAGCGGCTGCATGAACGAGCAAAAGGCGAAGCCAATCACACCTGCCAGGGCCATGATGGTGCGGAGCTTGAACGGCTTGAGGTACGGCCAGAGGCGGCCGACGACATTGGCGTCAAATACCTTGCCCAGTTCGTCGTCGTTCCAGCCGTCCATACCGCGGCGGAACGCCCCCGGTCCCATCGACGTGCCGCTATGGCTCCAGCCACCCGCGCCGCCGCCGCCCCACATCGCCATGGTTCAACCCTCCCCTGCGGAACAGGCCGGTCAGTCTGCCGGTGGGTCAGCGGGCTTTAGCCCCAGCCACCGGCCGGACTCAACGTCCTAGCCGCCTGCCTGTGACTCCTGCGTGCGGGCAAAGGCTTCCTCCTGGTCCCGCAGCTCAAGGTCATAGATCTGGCGGTAGAGCCCGTGCTTGTCGAGTAGTTCGGTGTGGCGGCCACGCTCCACAATCTGGCCGCGCCGCAATACCAGAATCTGGTCCGCCCGCTCCACCGTACGTAGCCGCTGTGCGATCACGAACGTCGTGCGGCCCTTCATCAGCTCAGCCAGGGCCTGTTGAATCAGGTACTCGGTCTCCATATCCACCGAAGAGGTCGAGTCGTCGAACACCAGGATTGGCGGGTTGAGCAGCAAGGTGCGGGCAATGGCGATGCGCTGTTTCTGCCCGCCGGAGAGCGTGGTGCCGCGCTCGCCGACCCAGGTGTCATACCCATCCGGCAGCGTCATGATGAAGTCGTGGATGCGGGCCGCCTTGGCCGCGGCGATCACCTCTTCGTCGGTGGCGCCCTGGCGGCCATAGCGGATGTTCTCGCGAATCGAGTCCAGGAACAGGAACACATCCTGCTGGACGATGCCGATGCACTGACGCAGCGAGCCGAGGGTCACGTCTCGGATATCCACGCCGTCGATGGTGATGCGGCCTCCGGTCACGTCGTAGAAGCGTGGCATCAGGTTGACGACGGTGCTCTTGCCGGAACCCGTCGGCCCCAGCAGCGCGATCATCTGGCCGGGCGGCGCATCCACATCGATGCCGCGCAGCACGGGCGAGACCGAGTCATAGCCAAATGAGACGTTCTCGAACCGCACGTGCCCGCTGACTCCCGCCAGCTCGCTCGCCCCGGGCTTCTCCTTCACAGCCGATTCGGCATCCAGGATTTCGTAGATACGGGTACCTGACGAGGTGGCACGGGCGACGATGTTAACTACGAAGCCCAGCGTGCGCACCGGCATCTGCAGCAGCTGGAGGTAGAACAGAAAGGCGGTGAGATCGCCGATGCTCAGCTTGCCGTCTGCCACCTGGTGGCCGCCGTACCACACCGTCGCGACGATGGAGAAGGCGCCCAGTAGTGTCAGCGCCGGCGACACCTTCGCCTGCAACTGATTGGAGTAGTACGAGTCATTGAACAGCAGGTTGATCTGCTTGGAGAACTTGGCTGACTCGAATGCCTCACGCGCGAAGGACTTGACCACCCGCATGCCAGAGAGGTTCTCCTGCAACACGGTGGACATCCGCCCCTGCTGCTCCTGGATGCGCGTCCACACCGGGCGCAGCCGCGATTGGTGGATGATGGAGATTCCACCCATCAGCGGCAGAAACGACCACGCCAGCAACGCAAGCTTGATATCCGCCAGCGCCATGAGCACCAGCGAGGTGATGAGCAACACGAGGATGTAGGACATGCGGATCAGGCCCATGGAGATGTAGAACCGGACCCCCTCAACATCCTGCGTGGCGCGCGACATGATCTGCCCGATCTGGGCCTTGTCGTGGTAGGCATACGACAGGCGGGACAGCCGCCCATAGATGGCATTGCGGATGTCGTACGCGACGTGCTGGGAAAGCCACTCGCTCACGTACGACTGCCCGAAGGCGAAGAGCCCGCGCAGGATCGACGACAGCAGCAGCAGCGCCGCCGCCACAAACAACAACGACTTGTTGTCGTCTCCGTCGATGCCGACCTCAACCGCCCAGCCGATCAGTTTGGGCTGAATCAGCGCAAAGGCAGAGGCGCCGACCACCGACAGCACGGCCAGCCCCAGGCGCAGCTTATACGGCTTCAGGAAGCTCAGCAGACGAATCAGGACATGGTGCATCGCCGCCCCCTCTCCGCGACGAGCGGCCCATCACCAGCCACGCGCGACCCGCCAGGCGGCGGGAGTCCGGCAATCGAGCCGGGGCACGCTGCACCTTCTGCGGGATGCTTCTCCACACGAAGGCGCGAGACCGGCCGGTCTGAGCCCGGGAACAAGGGGATTCTAGGCGATGATTGACGTTCACGTCAAGGTTGGGGGTCGCGCTCGTTGCCGGAGCGCAGCAGCCGGGCTGCCGGCTCATACCCTCACGTCAACGTGCTGGCCCTTGTGCGGTTCCAGTAGCCGTGCGAGCTCCCGTCCCTGGAGTTCCATCACATCCAGCTTGGTCTTGAGCGCGGCCACCTGTAGTTGGGCTTTCACCTGAGCGGATGAAAGATCGGTGATGTCGCGCGGGCTGTACTCGATGCTGCGCGCAGAGGCGGGGAGCAGGCTGACCATGGGACACCTCACATGCCGTCACCTGAGTATCGAAGCAGACCGCCCGGAGCGTAGGGCCCCGCGATGCTATGCTTGCGCAGATGAGCGCAACCCAACTGGCGCTGGTGGCGGTAGTCGGCTTTGCCGGGAGCTTCTACGGCGTTGTGTCCGGTGGCGGCGGGCTGCTGATCATTCCCGGGCTGATCGTCGTGGGAATGCCGGCGCCGGCCGCGGTGGCGTGCAGCCGCCTGGGCGTGCTCAGCCTGAGTATCAGCGGGGTGTGGCGCTTTCGGCGTGAGGGGCTGGTGCGCGGCCGCGCCGACCTGCCGATGATGGCGGTGGTGACCGCCGGGTCGGTGATCGGCGCCCTGCTGCTGCTGGCGGTGGACCCCAGCAAGTTCGAGCGTGCGTTCGGCCTGGTGACGGTCTTGCTGGCGCCGCTGGTGCTGTTCGGGCAGCGGCTCAAGCTCGAACGCCCCGGACAAACGCCGGGGACGGCACGGCTCGCCTGGGGATACGCCCTCGCCTTTCCCGTTGGGATCTACGCCGGCCTGTTCGGTGCGGCATGGGCAACGTTCTTCACTTACCTGATGGTGGCTGCCTTTGGCGTCAGCTACATCCAGGGCGCCGCCATCCGTACGTTCGTCGGGCTGGCCGTCGGTGTAATCACCTCGCTGATTGTGGGTCTGGGTGGCCAGCTTGAGGCGGCGCCCGCCATCGTGCTGATGCTCGCCACCGGCGCAGGGTCCTACCTGGGCGCCTCCTTCTGGCTGAAACGCGGCGAGGGCCGGGTGCGCCAGATAGTCGCCGTCATCGCTGTCGCGGCCGGTATCAAACTGCTGATATAGCCCGGGGCTTTCGTGAACGGCCGAGCCGGATAGCTCCCCGCAACCCCTCTCCCGCACGGCGGGCAAGGGGGAGCAGGTGGTTGGGCAACCGGCGGGCAGCCTGCCGGTGAGGGCCTGCCCCTCGCCGGTATCCCGCTATCCCCACAGCCACTGGGCCATTACCACCACGATCACCCCGACGATCGCGGTCAGCGGAGCGCCAGCGCGCACGAAGTCGGCAAAGCGATAGCCACCCGGACCATAGATCAGCAGGTTGCCGTGGTGGCCGATCGGGGTGAGGAAGCTGGCGACAGCCGCCATTGCCACCGTCACAACGTACGGCTCCGGTGGCCGGTCCAGCGCCTGGGCCAGTGCCAGCGCAACCGGGGCGAAGATCGCCGTCGTGGCGGAATCGGACATGAACTGAGTGAGCACGGCCACCACGGCGAAGATCGTCAGCAGAATCACCGTCTCGTTCCAGCCGCCGGCCGCGCGTTGGAGCAAATCCGCGAGCTTCTGGGACGCGCCGCTCTTCTCCATGGCCAGCCCCAACGGGATCGCGCCGGCGATGAACACATAGATGCGCGCGTCGATTGCCCGGTAAGCCTGCCGCGCCGTCAGACAGCCGGTCTGAATCATCGCCACGGCGCCGGCCACCGCCGCCATTTCGATATTGACGAAGGCCGCGCCAGCCACCGACGCCGCCATGATTACCCCCGCCACCCAGGCCTTTCGCCGGCGTTGCGCCTCACCGTGAAACGGCGCCAGCATCAAGAACGTGCGGTCGTTCGACACCCGGGCCAGCGCTTCTTCGTCACCTTGGATGACCAGAACGTCGCCAGCACGCAGCCGCACGCGCGCCAGTTCCTGCTGGATCCAGCCCTGCTGCCGCCACATGGCGATCACCAGTGCCCCATACCGCTCGCGGAAGTCGATCTGGCCCAGCGAGCGGCCCACGAGATCCGAGTGCGGTGCAACCACCGCCTGCACCAGCTGGTCGGGCAGATCCGCGCTGTCGCCCGCCGGCGCCGCCACCTGTTCGCCGTACTGCGCCACGGGATGCAGCTCGACACCGGCCTCCTGCCGGATTTGCACCAACTCCTCTGGTGAGGTACGCACGATCAGGACGTCGCCTTCGGCCAGCGGTCGATCCGTGAACGGGCGGGGAACGCGCCGCCCATCACGCAGCCAGCCCACGACGCGGAACGAGTAGCGGCTGTCCGCCTCCAACTCCGCCATACTCTTCCCGAGAAAGGGCGAGTCTGCCAGCACCGTGAGCTCAGTGAAATATGCATCGAGCCGGAAGCGGCCGGCACTGTCTTCCTCACCTCGCCGCACTGGCAACAGCAGCCGCCCCGCCAGCAGCACGAACAGGGTTCCGGCCACGGAAAGCGCCAGGCCGATAGGCGCAATCGAGAAGATACCCAGGCCAGGCCGGCCGGCGGCCCGCAGGATTCCGCTCGCAATCAGGAAGGCCGGCGCACCGATGATCGTGATGGTGGTGCCCAGCGAGGCGGCGAACGCCAGCGGCATCAACAACCGCGAGGCTGCGATGTCCTTGTCTTTGGCCAGCTTCAGTGTCACCGGCAGCAGCGCCGCGGTGGTGGTGACGTGGTGGGTGAATGCGGATAGCACCGCCACCGCGGGCATGATCACCAGGATGGCGCGGCTGTAGCTGCTCCCAGCCAGCCGGGCGATGAGCCGCCCGGCGGCAGCCGAGACGCCGGTGCGCTCCAGCGCACCCGTGAGCACGAAGATGCCCGCGACGACGATTGCGGGCTCTGAGCTAAATCCCGACAGCGCTTCCTCCGGCTCCAGCACGCCGATGGCCCATACCGACAGCACGATCAGCAGCGCCACGATGTCACTGCGAATCCGCTCGGTGATCAGCAGCACAAAGGCGACCACCAGGACGGCAAACACGGCGAGCTGCGGGCCGGTGAGGTCGAACAGCACTGGGGTGTCCTTGTCGCTATGCCGGCCACAAGGTGACCAGGTGGAGGGCAAGCGCAGCGCCGGCCGCCACACTGGCGAAGGTCAGCACCATAACGATGTTGCGAACCAGGAATCGTGAGTCCGGCCGCCCGGAGAGGAGTGCCTGCTCGGTATGCAAGAAGCGCACCGACGCCATGATGACCACGATCGGGCCCGCGGCCACGAGCACCAGGCCAATGGGTACGGTGGCGCGGCCGCTGCGGGCAGCCTGCTCCTCGACGGTATCCGGCGCCGACACCTCTGCGATCTGCTGTAAGAAGATGTCAAACCGCGCGACTCCGAAGCCAAGGGCGGCGATAGCGATTCCGGTGCGCAGCCACGCCAAGAACGTCCGCTCGTTGGCGAGCCGGTCGCGCAGCAGATTGGGGTTGTCTTGTGGCTTGGGCAGCGCGGCTTCGGGTGGGTCAGTGGGCGGCATGGCGCCAGCCTACCAGCGGCCGGGCGGCCGCCAGCCTGACCGGAAGGGGTACCTCACGCCGTGAAAGAGGTAAGCACCGATGAACTCAGTGGCGCCGGCCGGTGCTACCAGCTTCCAACGGCTCCGGCGCTTCCCTGCCGCGCAGCCAATCGTATGTCGCCAGCAGCGCCGCGCGTTGCTTGATGAAGATGAACACAGCCAGCAGCACGTACAACACGGCGAAGATGAGGCGGAAGGTGGTGTTGGGCACTGCTGCCTGAATCACAAACAGCCCGGCGAGCAGCCCCGCTTCCAGCAGCGAAATCGACATGCTCACCAGCACTCCCACTGCGAACAGGCTCTGCGCCGCCGTCAAGAAGATCTCCTCGACCTGGCGCTTATCCAGTGGGAGCCCATCCAGGCTGCCGTTTGACAGGGCATAGGCGATCGGTAGGCCGCCGATCAGCAGGGTCCACTGGTTGACCTTGGAGGAGATGAGCGCGCCCATGCCGGCGCCGGCACGCATGTTCCACGCCATCATCCCGGCCGCAATGAATTCGGGCGACTCCGAAGCCAGCGGCGCCACCCATTGCACCAACAGAAACTCATCGATCCCGAACTCGGTGCCGGTGTGCACCAGTCCTTCAGCAAATGGTTCGGCCGAGGCGAGAATAACGACGGCCGACCAGACGAACAGCGTCACCAGCGCCGTCCGGCGTTTGGCGGTCGGCAGATTGCCGATCACCTTAGCCGGGCCCATCAGGTCCGGCTCTTCAGACGGGTTGCGCGCAGCGAAAAACACATAGGCAATGAACAGTGCGATCAGCAACACGCTATCGATCAGGTTGATCGAACCTTTGAGGGGCATCGTGAACGAGTACACCGTCGCGATGCCAAGAAAGATCAACTCGAGCCGGTGCGTCTTGGCAATCGTCAGGATATTGCGGCGGGTTCGCAGAAAGAAGATGAACACGACGGCTGACCAGCCAAACCCGACGAGCAGCCGGTTACCACCGGTCATATTAGCTGCAGCGTAAGCGGCAAACTCAGGGTTATCACCGGCCTTCCAAGCGAACGACAGGTCTACCGCGTACTCCGGTAGCACGGCGATCAGTGCCAGCACCGCCAGCGCCAGCGCCTGGGAGATGTCGTGCTCGGCGGCCTCAGCCGCCCAGGTGAGCAGGAACGCCGCCGCGATCACCGCCAG
>WBZO01000828.1_pt1 | contig 56767 bp, 49 predicted proteins | sample 5204261 | NCBI WGS metagenome assembly WBZO01 (sample SAMN12412400, study PRJNA552823) | activated sludge metagenome | isolation source: activated sludge from anammox sidestream of wastewater treatment plant... | place: USA: North Carolina | collected 2017-09
TCGCGTAAATCTCGTTTGAAGAGCTTGGGTTACAAGCATTCTTTACCTTGAATGAAATGTGACATTGTCGAGGTAGTTACCCCAGCTGTGGATGCAGTATGAGGAAAAAAATTAGGCGGTCATAGTTGAGAACCCACCCCAGACTCACTATGACCGCCACTATCAGGAGGTTCACCCGTGCCCACAGTAACGTCCTGCAACCGTAAAAGTTCCGTAAACCTTGCTATTAATTACAGTTAAGAAACTATAGTAACACCGCACCAGTAGCTCTTAATACGAAATCCAGCAATTCTCAATACGGGGAATTCATTCAATTTGAATACGATATAGAGACGCCCTATGTCGATAGAGCGCCTCCATCGATTTAAAAACAAGGGTGCTGAACAGGTTTCTTATCGAGGCTCAGACTTTAACCTTCGTGTGTAGCCCTTGATGCAGTGCACGAAAGAAGCGACAACACTGTTGTCGAATTTGATCGACGGTGAAAGCCAGGAACATCAACAGGACCAGAACCGTCGCCAGATTCTGGTCCCCGTGGCCGTAATTATGTTCGAAATGGTAACCCTGATTTTTAAGCGTGTTGAAAGTCTTGTTCTCGATCCTCCACCTCGCTCGACCACCGCGCATCACTCCTGCGCCTGAGCGCACATTGAGCAATATGTTACTACTACAGTTGTAGATACAACAGTGTGGACATAAATCAGGCAGCTAATGCCCCGTGAGTCCTGAGTTTTTCATAAGCCAAATGGTTTTTCCAGCAACTCAGGTCATAACCGAACTTGGCGGAAATCTCCGCCATAAAATGCTCATTGAAAGCGATCTGTTTCTGCGTCGCCAACGAAAAGACAAAGGGATCATCGCCCGTGTGCACCGCCACTGCCGCCGCTCGCGCCGCGCTGACCGTCGCCAACGCGGCGTTGAAGTGGAAATCCAGCGCCTCTTTGTTCCGCGCCTGGCATTCGGTCAAACCGGCGTGCTGCTTTCCGTCGCGAAAGAGGAATTCGAGTTGAAATCTGGCCTGGTAAATCCGCAATACATCCGCCGCCGTCGAGTCCAAGTCGGTCGTCGCCAGGATGGCGTGACGCCGCTCGCCGTTGGCCGTATGCCAGACCAGGACCACCGTGCGCAACCAGCGTTTGAGCGTCACGTGATACAACTCGGCGGTATAGACCTCGATGCCCGGCTCCACCTCCGGCGCGAAGTTCGACAGGTCAACTTTGTCAAAGCGGCGAACGTCTTGCCAGTCAACTTTGCCGTCGTAGGTCTTCGGGCGTCCCTGAAGGCCTGTGCGCTCTCCCGTGTAACGTAAACGCATATTGGCGTCACATCGCAGCTTGGTGACCAGATGCAAGCCTTCGGCGAGGACCGCGTCAACGTACTTCTTCTTCGCGTACCAGCCGTCGGCGGCCAAGTGGCTGACCACCTGCGGCAAGTTTGGGCGCGCCGTCCGCAGTTGTTTAATCGCGTGATCGAGCCTGGTCGCATCGGCCTGTTCTTTTTTCAACTCCGGCGTCGGAGGCGTTTGCTCGACGGCGGCGATGTAAGCTCCCTTTTGTGTCACATCAACCACCGCCAGCGCGCTGATCTCCAATCCGCGCTCAGGCCGGCTCACCGAGCCGTTGTAGAACTTGTCGAGTCCGTAAGTCTTCTTGCCGCTCTTTGGAATGAACGAAGCGTCCTGCGCCGCGATCAGTTCGTGAGTCTTGACGGTCACGGCCTGAAGAGTCTTGGCGTGGAACTCGATCCACGGAAAACTGCGCTGAAACTGGCGCGAGTAAGTGCGCTCCGAATAGCCGCCATAGCGAGCCAGATTCCGGTAGTTACTGAGCGACGCATTGATAGCTAAACCTGCCGCTCCTTGATAAAAATGCGGGCATGACAACGAAGAATACCCGCGTAGTTGATTGGAAAGAACTACGTCGGTGGCGCGCGCTTGAACTCAAGCGCGACGGCTGGACGCATGAAGAAATTGCCGAGGCTTTGGGCGTCACAAAAGGCGCCATCAGCCAATGGATGCAGCGTGTGCAGGAATATGGCGAAGAAGGTTTGCAGGCCCGACCACGGAAAGGAGCTACGCCGAGACTCACTCCTGAGCAAAAGCACCTGCTCCCGGAATTCTTATCCCACGGAGCAGAGGCGTATGGCTTTCGTGGGGAGGTCTGGACCGCAGCGCGAGTGGCTTGTGTAATCGCCACCGAGTTTGGCGTCTCATACCACAACCACCATGTTCCAAAGCTTTTGAAGGAACTGGACTGGACTCCGCAGAAGCCGCTCGAACACGCTCGCCAGCGCGACGAAGGGAAGATCGTACAGTGGCGCGCCGAGGTCTGGAAAGAACTTAAAAAAAAGCGCGCCGCGAAGGCCGCACCCCTGTTCTGATTGACGAATCCGGCTTTTATCTGCTGCCTGGCGTTGTCAAGACTTACGCGCCGCGGGGGCAGACACCGATCTTGCACCCGTTTCTCACACGCGATCACTTGTCGGTGATGAGCGGGATTACGCCGCAGGGGCGACTCTATACGTTGACGCGGGCAGAACCGTTGACGAGCGCCGAGAGCGTCACGTTTCTCTTCCACTTGGGGCGTTGGATTGGCGGCAAGCTGCTGGTGATCTGGGATGGTTCCCCAATTCACCGCAGTGCCTTGGTGAAAGAATTTTTGGCGGCTGGTGGCGCAGGCTATGTTCATTTGGAGCAGTTTCCGCCTTACGCGCCGGACCTGAATCCGGACGAACAGGTTTGGCAGCATCTCAAACATGTCGAGATGAAAAATCTTTGTTGCCGTGACTTGCATCATTTGTCTGTTGAACTAAACCTTGCCATCAACCGTTTACGGAAAAAACCGTGTCTGATCCAGACCTTCTTTGCTGGCGCTGGATTAACCCTCTGAGAGGTTTAGCTATCAATGCGTCGCTCAATAACACGGCCTCGTAGCGCCAGGATCGTCGCCAGCAGCGCAGCGATAAATTTGCGCCGCGGCTTTGCGAGCGCCTGCAACTGATTTAAGGTGTCCGTGACTACCTCGACAATGTCACATTTCATTCAAGGTAAAGAATGCTTGTAACCCAAGCTCTTCAAACGAGATTTACGCGAGCGAGCGCGATTGACCAGATGTTCAACCACCAAATCGGTCGCGCTTTCAACGCTCAGTTGCGGCAAAGGCATCGCGGCTCGCAACAACTCTCGGACGTTGGCCAGCGAGAGCTCAGGCAACTCCGCCAAGCCGAGTTCACGCGTCAGTTCGGGCGAGCGAGGAGATCGCTCGCGCCAATCGAGTTTGGTCTGGGTCATAAACCACGTCGCCAGGCAGACCAGCGCCAGTTCGTGTTCCCAGGCTGGGAACTTCCGGGCGCGCAACTCATCCCAGCCGCTTTCGCTTTTGGCATCCCGGTTGGCGCATTCGATGAAGACTCGTTGACATTTGCCCCAAGCCAAGCGTTCCAGCTCAGCCTCCGCACGCTCATTCGAGAGCGCGTAATGGATTTTGCCTGCCGCATCGCAACGCATTACCAACCATTCTTCAACCGGTGCTTCTCCATTTTGCGTCGTCCAAACGCGGCGCGCGCTGAATTCATCGTTCAGGTATCCACGTTCGGTCGCGCGCACCTCAATCCGCCTCCACTTGGTTTCGGATTGCTTGGCAAGCTGTCTAACTTCAATCGGCTGCTCCCGGCTCAACACTCGTGGGCGAGTGAAGCGGCGCCGCCTTTGGCGAAGGCTTTTGTCTCGGCAACTTCCTCGCGGATTTGCGCCAAGACTTCCTCTGCCGACCAGGGCGAGTTGGTCATAAAATGCTGCACATTCTGCGGCGACTCTCCCGCCGTGCGCGCAATGTTGCTGAAGTTGCGTTCTGTAGTCATTCGCAACAACCCGCTCAAAAAACTCAGCGCGTAATGACTGGCATCGCGTGTCGTGATTTCAAAACACTCGGCATAGCGCTCCCAGAATTCAAACAAGCGTTGGCCAAGTTTCTGAATCTCCCCGCGCGGCAATCCCCAAGCGCGCGGATCGAACACTTTGCTTTTGGTTTCTTTTTCAGTCGAGACAGCCATGCTTATGGCGTGCCTCAAGCCCGTTTATTTTTCAATCAGTTAGCGATCCATCAATTGATCGCCGAAATGTGACATTGTCGAGATAGTTAGAAGCTGTTTGAAAAGTAGTGACTGTCAGTGAGAGTGGGTAAGTTATGGGTATGACAAACCAAATCTACCCGACTGATCTCACTGACAATCAATGGAATGTTATCAAAGATTTGATTCCCGGCGCGAAACCTGGTGGCCGGCAGCGCACTGTCGACATCCGGCAAGTGCTCAATGCCATCCTCTATGTGGATGACAATGGGATCAAATGGCGGGCCTTGCCACGTGAGTACCCGAAGTGGCAAACCGTCTATTGGTACTTCGCCCGCTGGCGCGATGACGACTCCTGGCAGCGAATTCACGACACCGTGCGGGCCCAGCTGCGCGAGCGGGAAGGCCGCCACAAACATCCGACTGCCGGCTGCCTCGACAGCCAGAGCGTCAAGACAACGGAACTCGGTGGCGAGCGCGGTTACGACAGCTGCAAACAGGTCAAAGGCCGCAAACGCCACCTCTTGGTAGACACGCTCGGTCTTCTCCTGGTGGTGGTTGTGACGGCGGCCAGTATCCAGGATCGTGACGGCGCCCAAACGCTTCTGAGCAGGCTCACTGGCTCCTGTAAGAAACTGCGGCGCGTTTGGGTGGACGGGGCATATCGTGGCCCGCGACTCGCCGACTGGCTTGAAAAGCATCTGCGTCAGCTAAACTTGCAAGTTGTCTTGCGCCCGGAAGAGCGAAAAGGATTTGTCCTACTGCCGCGTCGCTGGGTGGTCGAACGCACCCTGGCTTGGCTCAACCAGTACCGTCGCTTGAGCAAGGACTATGAGCGCCTGACCAGGAGCAGTGAAGCAATGATTTATATCGCCATGACTCGCATTATGGTCAGGCGGCTAGCGAAGGGCTGACTTTTCAAACAGCCTCTAAGAACTTCGCCTCGCTCACTTTCTGACGTTCGATTTCTTGTTGCCATTGCCGCTCCAACCCAAGTATCTTCTCGCTCAAGGTCATTTCAGGTCACTCCATTCCGTTGATTTTATTGCTTTACGGAACTATGCCTGATTTGACCCCTTTCCTACCAACTTTTACTTCGTACACCCCTCTATTGATGCGCCGTTGCGATGCCATAGGAAATTTGTTAGTCTCTGCAACTCGAAAATCGCGGGCGAAAGTGGCGAAATTGGCAGACGCACCAGACTTAGGATCTGGCGCCGTAAGGCGTGGGGGTTCGAGTCCCCCCTTTCGCATCAAGATCAATAACCTGTTCCCCATCACGACTCATCCGCCTGCCTGCGATCCCCATTTTGATTCGATTGGTTCAAGGGCTTAATAGCAGTTTTGATTGAGGCCGAGCGTCAATGAGTTGAATGTTGTTCAATGCCAAGGAAGGTGAATAAAATTGAAGCTGCAAGTCGCCGTCACTGACCTGTCTCAATGCCGAAAAGACCTCACCATTGAAGTACCCGCTGAGGAGGTCAAGGCTGAGTTCGAGAAAGCATACGATGCCTACGCGCGTTACGCGAAAGTGCCCGGATTTCGTCCTGGCCGCACCCCTCGTGGAGTTGTCAAACAACGGTTCGCCAAAGAAGTGAAGGACGAGGTCATTGGAAACCTGCTCCCGCACGCGCTTGAGCACGCCATCACCGATCACAAGCTTCGGATCGTTGGCGATCCGCGCATCAACGACATCTCCGTCAACGAAGGCGAGACGATGAAATTCAATGTGATAGTTGAGGTCTTACCTGAATTCGAGCTTAAAGAATACAAGGGTTTGAAGTTGACCAAACGAGTCGCGCGGGTGGCCGACGAGGATGTCGAGAATGTGCTCGAACGATTCCGCCAATCCGCATCTGAATTTGTTCCGGTGGAAGACCGCCCTTCGCAGGATGGCGATTTCGTTTCAGTCAATCTGGTCGGCAAATACGTCGAACCGCAGGAAGAAGAGGATTTGAAATCCGACGACGTGCAGATCGAGATTGGCTCTGAAAATGTTCAGCCTGAATTCAACGAGAACCTGCGCGGTGTGAGCGCAAATGATGTACGTGAGTTCCGCGTCGTATACCCGGAAGATTTCACGTCCAAAGGACTGGCGGGAAAAACGCTTGATTTCACGGCTACCGTTGTCGCAGTTCGTAAAAAAGAGACGCCCGAACTCAATGACGAATTCGCGCAGGATTTCGGCGACTACGAAAGCATTCAACAATTGCGCGACAAGGTTCGGGAAAGCTTGTTGTCAAATTCTGAAACGCGGGCTGAAGCCAGGCTTCGGGATGAGTTGGTGGAGCAGGTGCTGAAAGACTACGACTTTGAAGTGCCTTTGGCGCTGGTCGAGCCACAGGCCGCTGAACGCACACGCGAATTCGCATACATGCTGATGCGTAGCGGAGTTCCTCAACAAACGATCAAAGATATCAACTGGGAAGAGCGAATGGATGAGGCTCGATCGCACGCGGCCCGCGACGTTCGCGCGGCCCTGGTCATCTCCAGAATCGGCGAGGCTGAAAACATCGAGATCAGCAGGGAGGATGTTGACGCTGAAATCGAGCGGATAGCGCATGCCAATGGTGAGCCAGTGGAGCAACTGAAGGCTCGCTTGACAAAGGATGAGTCGCTTTCTAGTATCGAGAACAGGCTGCGCTATCAAAAGGCGTTGGACGCGGTTGTAAGTCACGCCGAGGTCACAGTTGAAGAGTTCATCGAAGGTCAGAATGAGGATCGAACTCCAGTGGGAGGAGAAATAGCAGTAGAAGATGAATCTCGAGGCGAAAGCAAGTCGGCCGAGCAATCCTGATTCAAGCCTGCTCTCTGCAATTAAAACCATCGTGACTGTCGGCTTGCAAATCGGTAGACGCCAGCAAGAAGTTGTTCGAGCTTACATTACCCATTTTTCCCGCTCCATTGATATTCGACGCACAGAGTTTTCGTAAACGAGGCGTCCCCAAACAGACTTCCCGTGATTTCATTTGAGTTCTTTACTCTACCGATAGGTAATCTGGCCTACAGACAGGCTAACCGGAACTTATAAGATCAAGCGTTATGATTACTCCACAATCTCATTTAGTGCCCATGGTTATCGAGCAGACGCCGCGCGGCGAACGCGCTTTCGACATTTACTCGCGCCTGCTCAAGGACAATATCATCTTCATTGGAACTCCGATTGACGACGTGGTGGCGAACCTTGTCGTCGCTCAAATGCTGTTTCTCGAATCGGAAGATCCGGATCGGGAAATCTCGCTTTACATCAATTCACCCGGCGGTTCGGTGACCGCCGGTATGGCCATTTACGATACCATGCAGTTCGTGCGCTGCCCCGTGACGACTTTCTGCATCGGGCAATGCGCTTCGATGGCGGCGGTGTTGCTGGCTGCCGGAACCAAAGGCAGGCGCTTCGCTTTGCCCAACTCGCGCATTCTGATTCATCAACCGCATGCGGGCGGAATTTCGGGCCAGGCCAGCGACATCAAGATTGCAGCGGAAGAGATTCTTCGTCTACGCGAACGCATCAACGAAATCCTGTCTTACCATACTGGCAAGCCGGTTGAGCAGATCGAGAAGGATGTTGATCGCGATCGGATTATGAGCGCGATGCAGTCCAAGGAATACGGAATCATTGATCAGGTGATCAAACACAGAGAGTAACTTTCGGTTCCGAGCGCTGAGCGCTGGGCGAAGAGTGTTTCACGGATTCACTCGACGGCGAAGGTTCAGCGCTCGACGCCCGACACTCAGGATTTTATGAACGACAGTACCCCCTCAGTCACCCCTCACTCTGACTTCGGCGGTAGTTTGATCACACAGCCGCAAAGGCCGGTTCTGCGATGTTCTTTCTGCGGTCTGGGCGAGGGCGAAGTCGCGCGGCTTTTTGAAGGGCATTCCGGGTACATTTGCGACGAGTGCGTTGATGTCTGTGTTCAGTTGTTACACGATTACCGCGAAATGGGCATCAGACCACCCAAGCCTAATCAGCCCTGGTATAAAAAATTATTGGGCGATGGCAGTTCCCCAGTCGGGCAGTGTAGTTTCAACATTCACGACCGTAATAATCCGCAGGGGGCGCGGTTGTTCGCCGGGATCAACGCGCAGATATGTGACAAATGCGTCCGCGCCTGTGAAGTTCTCAAATCAAGCCTGGTGCTCGGCGGTTGAACGTTTACTGATTCTCGATGCGGCGCTAACCTCCTTGCGCGCGCTTATTCACTTGTTTATGATTTCGTGGCGCGATGGTAACCCGGCTTGATTGATCAAGCGGCGGCGCTCGGCAAATCGCAACTTCTATTTCATTCGCAAGTCCATTTCAAGGTTGCTGAAAACAATGCACACATTATCTTTTGATGCGGAGGCCACTCGGTGATGAGAAGAGGCGACGACACTTTACGCTGTAGCTTCTGCGGTAAAAGCCAGAACGAAGTCAAAAAGCTGATCGCAGGCCCCACCGTTTATATCTGCAACGAGTGCATTGATATTTGCATTGAAATCATCAGCGACGACGCCCAGCAGGAAGCCGCCGCTGCGCGCCCGCCGCTTCCCAAACCATCAGAGATCAAAACCTTCCTCGACGAATATGTCATCGGGCAGGAAGACACAAAAAAGAAACTGGCCGTCGCCGTTTACCAACACTACAAACGAATCGAGATGATGAAGCGGCGCAGCGATGTCGAGATTCAGAAATCCAACATCCTGCTGATCGGTCCGACCGGAACCGGCAAAACCCTGCTCGCGCAAACTCTGGCGCGAATGCTTAAAGTCCCGTTCACCATAGTTGACGCCACGACGCTTACCGAGGCTGGTTATGTCGGAGAAGACGTCGAGAACATCATCCTGAAGCTGCTGCAATCGGCCAACGGCGATGTCGAGCGCGCCCAGCAGGGCATCATCTACATTGACGAGATAGACAAAATCTGCCGCAAGGACGAAAATCCTTCTATCACGCGTGACGTTTCCGGCGAAGGGGTGCAACAAGCGCTGCTGAAAATTTTGGAAGGCACGGTCGCCAATGTTCCACCCCAGGGTGGACGCAAACATCCGCACCAGGAGTTTTACCTGGTTGATACGACAAACATCCTGTTCATCTGCGGCGGCGCTTTCGTCGGTTTGGACAAAGTGATTCAACGGCGCATCGGGCAAAAAGGAATGGGGTTCCAGGCGAATATCCGCCCGATGAATCAAACACGAAATGCCGCAGGGCTGCTTCAGCAGATTCAACCTGAAGATATGATCAGGTATGGTCTCATTCCTGAATTCGTCGGACGGCTGCCGGTCGTCGGCACTTTGCATGAACTCGATGAATCCGCAATGATCGAAATTCTCACGCAGCCGAAGAATGCGCTGGCCAGACAGTATCAAAAGCAATTTGAATGGGACGGTATCAAACTGCGATTCACTGATGAAGCTTTGCGCGCAGTGGCGCGCCAGGCTTGTGACCGCAAAGTCGGCGCGCGCGGTTTGCGAATGATTCTGGAAGAATTGATGCTCGAAGCTATGTACACGCTTCCGAGCCAGAAGAAGATCAAAGAGTTTGTTGTGACCGCTGAGATGGTCGTCAATCGCCGGGTGATCTTCCCGCTTGAAAAGGCAGGTTGAGACGCGCGGCGCCTATTGGATTGCCAGTATTTCCCCTGTCTCGTTTAACCAGTCCTGTTTGGAATGGCCGAATGAGATTGATTGAGCGACGCGCATCCCCAACCACGTCACGAAGTCATAGCTGCGTGGGGCTGTGACAATTTCCCTGGAAAATTACCAAAGGCAATATTCGCTATGATGTATGCGCCTGTTGTGCGCGGCGCGGGTTCACCAGGAGATTGCTGAAGCGAAGCCTGATGCTTTGACGCAGCGATTGCAATATAAGAATCGGGCTGAGCAACCGCTAAGTTTAACCACCTTGTTTGCAGTTCAGGTAGATTACGAGGTTTAACAGACAATGCAGGAATTTCACGACAGTACCCCCACCGATGTCGCCAGATATCCGATGGTTCCGATCCGCGACGTCGTTGTTTTCCCTCACACCAAAGCGGCTTTCGTCATTGGCCGTCCTTCTTCAGTTCGCGCTTTGGAGGAAGCTCTTGCGACAGATCGCACGATCTTTCTGGCTACGCAACACGACGCGACCGTTGAAGACCCGGCCCCTGATCAAATTTATCAGGTCGGCACGCTGGCTTACATCGCCAACTCGCTGCGCAAACCTGAAGAAGCCACGATCAAAGTTCTGGTCGAAGGACGGGAGCGCGCTCGCGCCGTTCGTGTGGAAGAGAGGGATGGGCTTTATCTGGCCACGCTGCGCCGCGCGCCCGTCACGGTTGAAAACAATAAGCGCATCGCGCCGCTCGTGTCACGCATTGTTTCTCTGGTCGAACAGTATTTGAAGATCGCGCAGGACAACAATCCTGACCAGATTCACGCCGCGTTGCGCGCATCTGACCCCAGTCAACTGGTTGATCAACTCGCCGACAAGATGAAGTTGGAAACCGCCGACAAACAGCGATTGCTCGAAACTTACTCGACGCAGGAGCGGATGATGCGTCTGGTCGAGATCATCGAGATCGAGATTGAGAAGCAGAACCTCGACCGCACGATCCAAACTCGCGTTAAAAGGCAGATGGAAAAACAGCAGCGCGAGTACTACCTGAACGAGAAGATCAAGGCGATCCACAAAGAACTCGGGCGCAAGGACGAACGCGCCGAGTATGATGAACTGAAGCAGAAAGTCGAAGACGCGGGCATGACTGCCGAAGCTTACGACAAGGCGATGAACGAATTGAAGCGCCTTGAGCAAATGCCTCCGATGTCCGCCGAGTCAACCGTTTCGCGCAATTATCTTGATTGGCTGATTGGCGTGCCCTGGACCAAGCGCAGCGAGGAGATACGGGATATTGCCCACGCCCACGAAGTTCTGGAAGCTGACCATCACGGCCTCGAAAAAATCAAAGAGCGCATACTGGAATACCTGGCCGTTCGCCAGCTTATCGAAAAGCCGCGAGGCTCGATCCTCTGCTTCGTCGGCCCTCCGGGTGTTGGGAAAACCAGTCTGGGACGTTCAATCGCCAAAGCGACTGGCCGCCAGTTCGTTCGGTTGTCACTGGGCGGCGTGCGCGACGAGGCTGAAATTCGCGGCCATCGGCGCACGTACATCGGCGCGTTGCCTGGGCAGATCATTCAAATGATGAAGAAGGCCGGAACCATCAACCCGCTCATCCTGCTCGACGAGGTTGATAAACTCGGACACGATTTTCGCGGCGATCCGGCGGCGGCGCTGTTGGAAGTTTTGGACCCAGAACAGAACCATACATTCCACGACCATTATCTGGATGTCGAATACGATCTTTCGCAGGCGATGTTCATCGCTACCGCGAATGTGTTGCATACGATCCCTCCTGCTTTGCAGGATCGCCTGGAGATTATCCGGCTCGCCGGTTACACCGAGCGCGAGAAGATGGAAATCGCCAAGCGGCACTTGGTCAAAAAACAGGCAGAAAGCAACGGGCTGAAGGAAGAGCAGGTTATTTTTACCGATGAGGGATTGAAGACCGTCATTGAGTATTACACGCGCGAGGCGGGCGTTCGTAACCTTGAACGTGAGGTCGGTTCGATCTGCCGCAAGGTCGCGCGACTCCTGGTTCAGGAGAAAAGCGCCAACACGGATGAGCAATTCCGCTACATCGTGGACGCGGTGACGGTGAAAAAGCTTCTTGGCCCCACGAAATTCCGGGCGCAACGCGCAATGGAGCGAAGCGAAGTCGGATTGGCGAATGGTCTTGCCGTGACCGAAATCGGTGGTGATGTCATGCAAATCGAAGCGACGCTCGTTGAAGGGTCTGGCAAAATCACGCTGACCGGCAAACTCGGCGACGTGATGCAGGAATCAGCGCAAGCGGCGGTCACTTACGTGCGTTCGCGCGCTGCTGAGCTTGGACTTGCAGCCGATTTCCACAAGAATTTCGATCTGCACGTCCACGTTCCCGAAGGCGCGATTCCGAAAGACGGCCCATCCGCCGGCATCACGATGGCGACGGCGATGGCGTCGGTGCTGACACGCATCCCTGTTCACAAAGAAGTCGCAATGACCGGCGAAATCACGCTGCGTGGCAAAGTGCTTCCTATCGGCGGAGTGAAAGAGAAGCTCATGGCTGCGCACCGCGCCGGAATCACGACCATTGTCATCCCAAAAGAGAATGAAAAGGACTTGACCGAGATCCCAGCCGACGTGCTCGAAGCGTTGCAAGTCAACGCCGTCGAAACAATGGATGAGGTCTTACAGATCGCTCTTGAGCGCGCGCCGTCACCACGCCCTGATGCGAATCTCGAAATGACAGCCCCGGTTTGGCAACAGACTCCCTCAAACACCGGGACGGCGGAAGGACCTGTGGGGTGATGAAATCATCGGTGAGGCGCTGGTAGCGAGCATTGCCTGTGAGACGCTCAATTCCCGGCGCCGCCTTGATTTCGCATGAAAGTTACCAGCGCAAAATTTGTCGCCGCGGCTCAATTACCGAGTTCATTTCCGAAGGATAAGCGACCTGAGATTGTATTTATTGGCCGCTCGAACGTCGGCAAATCAAGTTTGATTAACAGTCTGCTAGGCGTGAAAGGATTGGCGCGGACAAGTTCAACGCCGGGACGCACACAGTCAATCAACTTCTTTCTGATCAATGATGAGTTTCATTTCGTTGATCTGCCTGGATACGGCTACGCGAAGACATCGAAGGAAAACAGGCGCGCCTGGGGCAAATTGATCGAGAAATACCTTGCGGAACGCGAACAGCTTGTGCTATCTATCTTAGTCGTTGACGCTCGGCATGAGCCTTCCCCGCTAGACCTTCAGATGAAATCCTGGTTACAGCATTATGGAATTCCTTATCTGGTGGTTTCGACGAAAGCTGACAAGTTGTCGTCCAATGAGCGGCGGAAATCCCGGCAACGCGCGGAACAGATTCTTGAGACCGAGCGCGTCATCCCTTACTCATCACTGACTAGAGAAGGCGCAAATCATGTCTGGGGCGAAATCCGAGCCAGCATCACGAGATAATAATCCTTGATTGATACTGACCGTTTGGACTGAGACGAACATCTCCCTAATTGGGTCGTTTACGACACTCACCACGGTGGACTAATCTCTTACGTTGATTATCCCAATAAATCCGGCTTCGCATCCGGAACTGATTTTGAGTTTGGCTTGACCCTGGACACAGCCGAAATTAAATCACGCGTGCGGCCTACATCGTACGCAGTCAAATGACGAAATAATCCCGACTAGACAAGGAGTATTTCTTTCACCTGTCACCGCCGCGACGCTTCCGTTTTGCGCGCGGGGATGATGACCACCCTAGAAAGCAGAGACTAAACCTTATGGCAGACAGAACTACAAGATCGAGAGAGAGAGAGAAAGAGAAGGACAGAGATGATGACGAGTTGGAAGAATATGAAGCCTATGACGGCGAATCTTTTCTGGATATTGCTGACCTGAAGGAGATGAACATCTCCAAGCTGACGCAAATCGCAAAAGATCTGGACGTCCCTGGCGCGACGGGAATGCGAAAGCAGGAGTTGATCTTCAAAATCCTGCAGGCGCAGACGGAAAAATCCGGCTTGATCTTTTCAGAAGGCGTGCTTGAAACGTTGCCCGATGGGTTCGGATTCCTGCGTGCCCCTGAATACAACTATCTTCCCGGCCCCGACGATATCTACGTCAGTCCGTCGCAGATTCGCAAATTCGACCTGCGCACTGGCGACACCATCTCTGGCCAAATTCGCCCGCCGAAAGAGGGCGAGCGATATTTCGCGCTGATCAAAGTCGAGGCGATCAACTTCGAGCCGCCGGACATCGCGCGCGACAAGGTCTTCTTCGACAACCTGACACCGCTCTATCCGAACGAGCATCTGCGGATGGAGACCAATCCTGAGAACCTTTCGGGGCGGGTAGGCGACTTGTTCGTGCCGATTGGAAAAGGACAGCGCGCGCTGATCGTGGCCCCGCCGCGCACCGGCAAGACCATGCTGCTGCAGGCCATCGCCAACTCCATCGCGGAAAATCATCCCGAAGTCACGTTGATCGTCTTGCTGATTGACGAGCGTCCTGAAGAAGTCACGGACATGCAACGTTCGGTCAACGGCGAAGTGATCTCGTCAACGTTCGACGAACCGGCTTCGCGCCACGTACAGGTGGCCGACATGGTGATTGAAAAAGCGAAGCGCCTGGTCGAACACAAACGCGACGTGGTGATCCTGCTTGATTCGATCACGCGATTGGCGCGCGCGCACAACGCCGTCGTTCCGCCTTCAGGCAAGATTCTTTCGGGCGGTGTTGACTCGAACGCGTTGCAGCGACCGAAGCGGTTCTTCGGCGCGGCCCGCAACATCGAAGAGGGCGGAAGCCTGACGATCATTGCGACCGCGTTGGTCGAAACGGGCAGCAGAATGGACGACGTGATCTTCGAAGAGTTCAAAGGCACGGGCAATATGGAAATCCATCTCGACCGCAAGCTTTCGGATAAACGCGTCTTCCCCGCGATTGACCTGCAAAAATCCGGCACGCGCAAGGAAGAGTTGTTGATTCCGAAGAAAGACCTCGACCGAATCTGGGTTTTGCGCCGTGTGCTGAACCCGCTTTCACCGGTTGAGCAGATGGAGCTTGTGCTTGAACGACTGGAAAAGACGAAGACCAACGCCGAGTTCCTGTCTTCGATGAGCCAGTAACCGAATCACACAACTCGTCAAACGTAAACAATCAACCAGCCAGACTGTGCGGCTTCGGCTCGCCGGCAAGGCTGGTTTTTTGTTTTTGAGTTTGAGGGGATTCGGCGCGGCCTTCCGTTTGAGCAAATGGGAGGAAAAGTTTATGACCGCCTATCGGACGAATCATCTCTACGAAACCAATCTGATGAGCAATTCGGCGGCTGATACGGCTCCACGCATGATGACCCGGAAAGATGCCCCGACGATGTGTATGGTCTGTCGCGAAGAGGTCAAGATGATCGCCGCTGAGAAAGCCGCCACTATCTGTCAATGCAGCCGCCGCATCATTTACCGCTGGATTGAAGAAGGCGGCCTGCATTTTACCGAGATGCCAGACGGCGAAGTGTTGATCTGCGGCAGATCGCTGTCAAAGAAGATGGACGAACTGGATTCGACCACCGACAGACTCCCGCGCCGCAATTCGGCAAACAAATGATGAGGTGATCGCCCCACCAGAAGTTGATCAATCACCCTCCGGTTTTTCGCAACGGCTAACCTGCGCGCCGGTCACACACAACCCTTACGGATCAGGGCCGCGCGCGCAGGTTTGCCGCCGTCTTCGGCAATCACTCCTGATCGGGTAGAATCGCGTCGAAAAATTTGTCGCGTCGCCAAAAGTTTGAGGGACATCCCTCTCAATTTCCGTTTGTAAAATCAGGAGGGAAATTTTTATGACCGGCTTTGTTTCGATATTGCCATTCGCATTTTGTCTCTTCGCATTCGTTCAAGATGGAGGCACGCGGCAAATAATACCCGAAGAGTTCGTGAAATCGCGTCCGGCTAAATCAGCGGGGGCCTCAGCCAGAAGGGCTAGTTACAGACCCGCTGGCTCGAAGTCCGCGGCGCGCGCCAACAATCCGAAAGCCAGGCCGTCAGATTCGCCTGATAAGGCGCAACTGGGGCTTACCGTATGGCGGTTGCGCTCGTCCAGGGCCGCTGATGGCGGAGCCAGGATCATCGTCCATCACGATAACGAAACCGAAGAATGGACGCCCGAGCGAATTGAATCCAACACTCCTTTGCGCATGGGCGAACGTATCAGGTTCAGTTTTGAGTCTCCACGAGCCGGTTATCTGTACGTGATTGACCGTGAGCAATATGCCAGCGGCGCGACGGGCGAGCCTTACCTGATCTTCCCGACATCGCGGACGCACAATGGCGACAATCAGGTCGCGCCGGGACATATCATCGAAATTCCGGGACAGGAAGATCGCCCGAACTTCTTCACACTTAAGCAGACCCGCCCCGACCAGACGGGCGAATTGCTGACTGTGATCGTCACGCCGCAGCCAATCGAAGGACTCGCCATCGGCGAAAAGCCGTTGCAGCTTGCAAACGAGCAGGTTGAGCAATGGGAAAAACAATGGAGCGCTCTGACCGAGAAATTCGAGATGACCGGCGGCGCGGGGAAAGCGTGGACTAAGGCTGAGCAGGAAGCGGGCGCAAACTCAACGCGGCAGCTCACGCAGGATGATCCGGGGCCGCAGACGATTTACCGTGTCGCAGTTAAACCCGGCGCGCCGTTGCTGGTTAAAGTCGGCTTGCGTTATAGCCGGGCAAGACCACAGACACGCAAGTGAAGAGAGCATTCTTCGCCAATAGCAATGGCAGGCGAGGAATTAAATAAGCGCGGCAGATCAGGAGCCTTTGCGAATCTTGATCTGTCGCGCTTATTTAATCCATCGCCTATTCAAAACAGACAGCTAGATTGAGCAGAAAATCTCCTGGCCGTGTGATAGTATCGCCTCATCCTGACAACGTAATTCCGACCTTAAAATCGCTCCCAAATAACCCGCTGATTCGACGCGCGCGGAAAAAATCCCTCCCCAAAAACCGAAACAGCATTCCCGATACAGGTCTCATTCCAAAACAGGAGAGTGAATATGTCGCAAGGCGCAAACGATGGCGCCTCGAAAGAATCGAAGCGCTTTCAGAACCCAGCCTATGTTTACGGACCGATGGTTTATCAATTCCCGCCGGATCACGATGTTGAGAAGGACAAGTCTAAAAGCAGTCAAGGCGCCAACTTTTTAGTTCTCCTCTTGCTTATCGTGCTGGTGGTTGGAGGAGTGCTTCTTTATCTGAAAGAGAGCGGTATTGACATCAGCCAGTTGAGCATAAGTCGCGCTATCACAGGGCAGCAGATATTCAGAGGCATAAACCAGGGTCAATCACAAATTCCAGGCGCAACCCAGGCGCGTGTCGCTGTTGATAGCCTGTACCTGCGGGAAGGCCCAGGAGTAGGTTATGTGGCCACCTACCTGTTACCTGAAGACTGGTGGGTATCGCTTTTGGGGGATTACCAAACGGATAACAATGGCGAAACCTGGGCCAGAGTCCTCGTGGAAACGGCCCAAGGGCCGCAGGAAGGATGGGTGAGCCGCAGGTACCTGGATTAGCTCAAGCAATACGGTGGCGTGAGCGCCAAGCCCGACAGAGGCTCTCACGCCATCTGACAAAAACAGCTTTCATTTTAAGGCTTGTTCTCGCGGTCACGCGGATAGCGTTGGAGCATTCCCGGTTCCTTCATGAACTTTTCAATTTCATCAACGTCCATTGGCGCAAAATCCGAAACCACTTCTTTGCCGGTTTCGGTGATCACAATCAAATCTTCGAGTCGGATGTAAATCTTTTCTTCAGGCACAGTCAGCGCAGGCTCAATCGTGAAGACCATTCCCGCGCGCAACGGGCCAGCGTCCGATCCCACATCGTGCGTGGACATTCCGACCCAATGGCCCAGGCCGCCGCGCGGGTTACTGGCCGATTGCTTGTAGTTGGCGACGAAATTGCGCGCAGCCGATTCGTAAGCCGGTTTTGAAAATTTCGCCGAGGCGAGGACGCGCTCCATTTCGGCGGCGGCTTCATGCTTGATCACCTGCGCGGTCACGCCCGGACGAATCGCTTTCAGGATCGCTTTGTAACAAGCCAGGTAAAATCCGTACAACTCGCGCTGCCAGGGGCTGAATTTGCCGTTCACGGGCCACATCCGCGTCACGTCGCTCATGTAATAGCCGACGTCGGGAGCGAAATCCATCAACAGAAAATCGCCGTCTTCCATCCGCCGTTTGCCCGCGTTGTAATGCGGATACCAGGCGTTGCTCGCGCTGGCTACCAGCGAATAATAGGCCTCGCCCTGCGCGCCATTGCGGTAATAAACGTATTTCGCCATCGCATCCAGTTCGTGCTCGTAAATGCCCGGCTCGGTCGAACGCATGCCTTCCATCAGCGCCAGTCCCGCCAATCGCGTGGCTTTTTTGATCAACGCGATTTCACGCTGGCTCTTGATCAACCGCAGATTATCGAGCGCGGGCGAAAGATCTCGCACTTCAAATTGCGGGAAGCGGGCGCGCAGAGATTGAATGAACGCGCCTTCGCGTGACGGACGTCCGTCGAACGGGTCGGCGGCGTAATCTCCGATCACGCGCAAGGCCAGATCGCGGCTCATTGCAAAACCTTCAGCGGGACTGAACGGCGTGAAGACAACCCGCCCGTGCGTGCGAGCCGCACGCGCCAAATGCTCGACCAGCAAATCCGATCCGTAGACCGCGTCAACGCCGCTGAGCTTCCTGATCAAGTCCACATCTTCAGCCGAGAGCAATTTGCCTTCGGCGCGTTCACGCGCATCGTTGCGGTGCGGCAAGTACAGCGACGCGCGTTTCGCCGCCCCGTCGAGCAGCAGGTAAGCGTGTGGTGATTCGATGCCGCAAAGATAATAGAATTCGTTCGACTGGCGGAATCGAGTGTAGCCTGCGGGATTCGGCGCTCCCTGAATCAACGCCAGTCCGTTTTCGCCGATGGTTTTGTAAACGCCAGCGCGGCGCGCGGCGAATTCCTCCGGCGGGAAATCAGTGGTGAAAAGCGAGAAACCTTCCTGCGCCAATGCAAGGGCAGAAAGCGAAACAAGCAACAGCGACAGTAATCCGATTCGATTAAACATCGTGGTCTCCTCATCTCTTCCCGAATAAAGTCACGACCGCATCCATCCATTCGATCAAATGCAGAGTCACTTCATCACGGTTGATTTCGTTGAGCGTTTCGTGACGTGCTCGCGGATAGATTTTGTAGCTGACATTCTTTAATCCTATCTGGCGATAGCTTTCGGCCAGAACTGCGCAGCCTCGCCCCTCTTCGTTGACCTGGTCATCCATTCCCGAAAACAGATAGAGCGGCAGATCGCGGCGAATTTTCGCGCGGTTCTCCAGCTTTGCGATCTCGGTGATCGCGGCGAGCAGATCAACCCACAACTGGATCGAGGCCATAAAACCGCACAACGGGTCGGCGATGTATTTATCCACTTCGGCTTCGTCGCGCGAGAGCCAGTCGAACGCCGTGCGATTCGGTTTGAAGGCTTTGTTGAAGGCGTCGAAAGACATCCGATTGATCAAATCACTTTTGCCGCGTTGGCCCAGTCGCAGCCTCTCAAATTTCGCAATCGCTTTTCCGAAATGAACCAGCGGCGAGACCGTTCCGTTGGGGCCTGACATCACTGCGGCGTCGAAGAGATCAGGGTATTCGTAAATCGCCTGCTGGGTCATCAGAGAACCCATGCTGTGACCGAACAGGATCAGCGGCAGATCGCCATTCTCTTCTTTCTCCGCGCTACACATCGCGCCGAGGTCTTTCACGACACAGTTCCAGCCATCCACATCGCCGAAATAGCCGATGTCTTCCGCCGCCCGCGCCGTTCGCCCGTGTCCGCGATGATCGTTCGCGTAGACAATGTAGCCGCTGGAAGTCAGCGCCTCGGCCAAACGCTCATAACGGCCAGCGTGTTCCGCCAGTCCGTGCGCGATGTGAACCGCCGCCTTGCCGATTCCGACATCAGGCCGCCAGCAATAGACAAATATGCCCATGCCGTCATCGGCGTTGAAGGTAAAATGGTCATCTCTCATTTTGCGTTGTTGAATGCCGCGCCGCTATGCGTTCCCCCGAAAGCGTCAACCGTGCGCGGCCTTTTTGATGCGATCCATCAATGCCAGCCCCAATCCTTCTTCGCTGACAGTTTGACAGTAGATCGTTTCGACCTCTTCCTTATCGCATTCGCGGAAAAAATGGAATAGCTCGTGCGCGTATTCCTCAACACTTTTGCAGATGAGGACTCGTTTGAAGGCGGCGGGATGAAACGGCGCGTCGAGTCCGATGTAGGCCGATGTGTCCGAGGGAACCGTGTACTGAGGAAAGGGTGTGAGGATGACTTTCGCCCTGGGAGCGTAATGACGGTATTTCATCCCCGGGCTTTTGGGAGCGGCGACGCCAGCTTCGGTTGAGACTTCGGTTTCAGGGATAACTTTCGATAACTGTTCGAGCGTGACGGCGCCGGCGCGCAAAATGACCGGCTTATCGCTCGTGCAATCAACTACGGTTGATTCCAGACCGACCTTTGTCTGGTCGCCTTTGAGAATGCAACTGATGAGGCCGTCCAGATCGGTTCTGACCGCTTGCCACGTCGTCGGGCTTGGGCGGCCCGATAAATTCGCCGAAGGAGCGACAACGGGCACGGCGCAGGCGCGCAGGAATTGCCGCGCGATCGAATCCTTCGGCATACGTACTCCGATGGTATTCAAGCCCGCCGTAGCCATAAGCGGGACTTTTTCATTCTTCGGCAAAATCAGCGTCAGCGGGCCTGGAAAAAAAACTTCGATCAGTTTTGCGGCGTCAGCAGGAATTCCACTCGTGACTTGTTCAAGCTGGGAAGCGTCACAGATGTGCGCGATTAGCGGGTTGTCGGCGGGGCGGCCTTTAGCGAGAAATATTTTTTTGATGGCCGCTTCGTTGAAAATGTTCGCGCCCAATCCGTAAACAGTCTCAGTCGGGAAGGCGACGATTTCACCGTGTTGGATGAAACGAGCCGCAATTGACGGAGACTGTGTGAGTTTGGTCTTCACCATTTGATTACTGCGGAATGCTTAAAATGACGCGGCGGCCAACGCTGGTGAAATTCAGAGTGTTGCTCGCCGAACTGAAATCGAGCGAAGACGGCAAGAATGCTTGACGGCTCCTGACCGCGCTGACGCGGTAGTTAGAGCCAGGTTCAAATCCCTTCTGCGACCAGTTGCCGTTATCGTCGGTTTCAACTTCGAATGGCAAGTCTCCTCCGCCTGAGACACGAGTGAATATGATCGCGACGCCGCCTATGCCGACGCCGGCGCTGTTCGCAACGCGTCCTGAGACAGCGTAAAGCGGGGCCGCGCCGGGCTGAGTGATGGTCACGATGCGGCCCGCGATCATCATTGCGCCTTTGCGAGCGTCGGGACTTTTGTTTTCGGCGACAGTGAAATCAACCGTGCTCGCGCCTACGCCGTTTACGCCGCCGCTGTTGTTCGGAGACACGATGGTGATCCATGAATCATTGCTGATGGCGCGCCATTTCACGCCGTCCAGAGCTTTGACTTCAATCCTGCCTGCGCCGCCGCGAATGCCGAATTGCTGATCAGTGGGCGAAATGGCCGTCGCGGCCAAATCAAGCGCGGCTTTCACGTCCAGCCGCCCGAAGCCGTAAACATTGTTCTGCGGGCCGCCTGCGCCGCAATCGGTGGTTTCAACGCGCACAGCCGATTCGTTGAGTATGTTTTCGGTCAAATCAATTTTGCCGCGAAGATCAGGACGCGCAGACCAGAGCAATGCGACCGCGCCCGCAACATGCGGAGCCGCCATCGAAGTCCCGCTCAAGCTGACGTAGCCGCCGCCACGAATCGCTGAACGCACGCTGACGCCGGGAGCCGTGATGTCCGGCTTGACGCGATTACTGCCGTCAATTGTCACAGGCCCGCGACTGCTGAAAGACGCAATCTCGCCGGTGCTCGCGCTGAAGGCCCCGACGCTGTAGCTGGCGTCGTAAAGAGCGGGTGGATCAGCCACTGACGAACATCCGTTCCTGCCTTCGTTGCCGGCGGAGACCACAGTCATGATGCCGGCGGCCCGCTGGGCTTCGACCGCCGATTTCAAAGTGTCGGGCGAACAGCCTTCGGACGGAGGGCAACTCCACGAATTTGTAGTGATGTCCGGGGCTTTCGACGGATTCCCCTGCGCAGGCGCTGCGCCGACGGGATATGGCGCGAGGAAAAATTCAAAGCATTCAAGGTATGTCGCGGGCGTGCCGTTGCCTTGATCCATGTTCCGACAGGCGATGAACTTCGATCCAGGCGCAACGCCGATCTGATTAGCGGCGCCGTCGGCCCCCACCGCTGATCCCAGAGTGTGCGTGCCGTGATTATTGTCATCACAAGGCGTTTTTGAATCGAACCCGCAGGCGCCTCCCTGGCTGTGAATGCTGTCGTGCCAGTTGTAATCGTGATTGGCGCTGACGCCATCCCATCCACGATATTGTTTCTGCAAGGCCGGGTGATCCCACATCACGCCCGTGTCCTGACCGCCGATGACTATGCCCTGTCCGGTGAACCCAAGCGCCCAGACCTCAGGCGCGCGAATGTAATTGACTCCCGGTTCAATCAGCGGTTGTTGCTCAAACAGGTTCGCCGCGCCGTTATCATCAACACTGACGGGTTGGATTCCCCGCAGTTGCGGATTGCCTTCGATGCGCGCGACGTCTTCCCGCACGGCAAGTTCAAGCGCGACGTCACGCGAGCCTTTGACCAGAATCGCATTGACTATGTAAAACGGCTTGTGTTCGATCTTGCGTTCATCCAGCCAGCCGAGCAGCCGGGGTTGCGTATCGCGCGCCTTCGCTAACAGCGTCTCAAACACATATCGGCCCTTCTCTTCTTTTGTTTCAAGCGAATCGGCTCGGCTCAAGTCAGCCTGATCCGCGAGCACGACCAAAAATTCAGCCTCTTCTCCATTGGCTGTTTTTTCCATCACCCACGGCGAGAGCTTTCTCAAAGCCTTTTGGCGGATGTCTTGTGGAAGGTTATGGACGGTTCTGTTTTCTGATCTGGCGCTGGCGATCCATGAGCTAAACTGGCTGCCAGTCAAAATGCCGAATGCTGCGAGGAGCGACAGGAGGATTGCAAAACGTGAGGTCTTCATGATGACAATTCTCTATCAGCGTCACGTTCAAAGTGACTTGGGATTTGTCGGGGCAGGAATGATCAAGAACGAAGGATGGAGGAACGGAGAGAGAGGGACAAAGTGTCCCTCCAGCCCTCCGCCTCTCCGTCCCGCTGACTGTTATCAATAGCGCATCGCCTGCACGGCGGCGTCAGACCACGCTTCGAGCGGGGCGTAAGCGTCGGTCAAAATCACAGCCTGGTCGCGCGGCAATTCCAGCCGTGACGCAAAAACCTTTTCGATATAACCGGCTCGTTTGACTTCTTCAGAAAGCTTCATCGTGAACGGCGCGGCGGTTTCCGCCAGGTTCTCAGGCAAGGCTCCGGAGACCAGAAACATCGTCGAAACGTAATTCTGCTTCTTGCCCATTAACAGCCAGTTCGGCGAAAAGACCTGGGTTTTTCCGAAGACGTTTTCCATCGTCGCCACAACCGACGACGCGATGCGTGAAGCATCACCGGAGACGCCGCCTACGATGTTAGCTACCACCAATCCGTTGGCCGCCAGCCGCTCTTTTAGGTCGGCGAAAGCTTCGCGCGTGAGCAGGTGGAATGGAGGCGAATCTCCGCTGAACGCGTCGAGCACAATCACGTCGTATTTTTCAGTCAGCCGCAAAGTCTCGGTGCGCGCGTCTCCGATGATCACTTTGACTGAAGCGGGCAGATTGAAATAATCGCGCGCCACTTTCTCCGACATCGGATCAATCTCGATGACCGTGACTTCGGAACCGGCTTCGGCCATTGCGCGCGCATAAACTCCCGCGCCCAGTCCCCAGATCAGCATTTTTTTCGGAATGCCCTTGACCGTCGCGAACCGCTGCAATCCGTAAGCGTATTTGGCGAATGAAACATCGCCGATCATCGAACCCTGCTGCACGCCGTTCAGAAACAAATATCGGACGCCTTTGTAATCGCTCACGACCAGATCGCCATAGGCCGATGGCACACGCGCAGTCACGGGGTAGGCTTCGTTCTTGTACATCACTTCGCCATCGGCGTCATCGCCTGACATCTTCGCGCCCGTAGCGGCGAGAGCCAGTCCGATGAAAAGCAACAGGGCCGCTTGTTTCTTAGTCCCAAAAACCAGATAGAACACAGGCACAATCGCCAGAGCGACAGCAGTCGAAATGATGGCGGCGTGAACCGTCATGTTCGGAATGAGCAGAAGCGAAACCGCAAGACTGCCCGCAACGGAACCGACGGTCGAAAGCGCATAGAGGTTTCCGACGCTAGTACCGAGTTGCCGCTCAGTCGCCGCTGCGCGCACGGCCATCGGAGAGAGCATCCCGAGCAAAAACAGCGTTGGCAGAAACAGCATAGTCGCAGCCAAGAATGTCCCGCCAACCATCCCCGCTCCATAAGCCAGACGCAGCACTGGCCGCGTGACCAAATCGGAAAGCAGCAGTGTCCCGGCAGCGCAAGCCATCACGGTCATCAACGCGCTGAGACCGGGTCTGCGATCAGCCACTCGCCCTCCGACCGCGTAACCGACCGCCAGCGCCGCCAGAGTCACTGTGATCAGCGCGCTCCAGACGTGAAGCGTGGTTCCGAAGCTCGGCGCGAGAACGCGCGAGCCTAAAATTTCAACGACCATCACCGACGCGCCGCCAATCAGCACTGCGGCCCGCAACAACCAGATGTGCGCGCCTGTCAGCGAAAGTTCCGCCGCTCCTTCACGCGATTTCGGCGTTACTACCCCGGCCTGTCCGGATTGTTTAACAGGTTTAGCCTTTAAAGTTGACTGCACGGAAATACTTCCTCCGAAAGATTTATGCTCTTCTCTCCACGAAGATTTGAAGAGTTTGGGAGGCATCGAAGCTGCGTCGCAGGGCATTTGGGAAGAAGTGAATGGGAGCAGCCTCAAACGCGGCGTTAGAATAAGTCAAATCGCAGCGATTTTCCATCCGCTTTTGTTTTGCCTGCGTCGTTTTGGCTGATTCGCGCGCTAATTTGACCTCCGCTTTACTGCCGGCTCAGGCGCAAACTATAATCCCGCAAAACCGGTTATATTTACCGTTCATTACTTTGCGTTACACCGAAATCATAATTTCCAATCGGAGGAAGTCTCGAAATATGGAAAAGCGTCGCTGGCTCAATGTATGCGCGCTCGTAGTTTTGGCCCTGTTCTTCGGCCTTGCCGTCGCGGGCGCTCAACAATCACAGCAAGCGCAACCGCAACAGCCGAAACCGCAACAGAAGCCCGGAGAGAAAAAGCCTGCTGGCGATAAACAGGAAAACCTCGACCCCGGACAAATCAAACAGGTCACCATTAACGTGCGGCTGCCGGTAACCATCGTGGACAAAAACAATCGCTTCGTTGTTGATCTCAAAGAGAGCGACTTCGAGATTTTTGAAGACAAAACTCCGCAAAACATTCTTTCGTTCACCCCACAAAGCAATCTGCCGTTAGATGTCGCGGTGCTGATGGACACGTCGAACAGCGTCAAACCGAAGTTGAAATTCGAGAAGGACGCGGCCTACTCGTTTCTGGAAACAGTGCTCAAACTGCGTCAGGATCGCGCGCTGTTCGCCACCTTCGATTCACAGGTCGAGCTTCATCAGGATTTGACCAATCGGCTGGATTTGCTGACCAAAGCGATTGACAGGGTCAAAGCGCAGGGCGGAACGCGGATGTATGACGCGATTTACCGGGTTTGTGAGGAGAAGATGATGGCTCCAACCTCACTTGGCCGCCGCCACGCGATGGTCGTCCTGACCGACGGCGAAGACACTGAAAGCGAACGCGAGTTGAGAGAAGCGATTGACATCGCGCAGCGTTCCGAAACCACTGTGTTCGTCATCAGCACGAAAGCCGGCGGATTCTTCGGCGTGCAGGCCGGAACGGTTGATCGCAGGGAAGACAAAGACATCAAGCGGTTGGCTGAAGAGACTGGAGGACGGGCGTTTTTCACCGCCGAAGTGATTGAACTGGAAAGAAGCTTCACGCAAATCGCGCGTGAACTCCGCAGCCAGTACGTGATCGCTTACCAGCCGACCAACGACAATTACGATGGCAAATTCCGCCAGGTCGAGGTGAAGCTTCCCAATCACAAAGACCTGAGGATCAGAACCAAGAAGGGTTATCCGGCGGTTCCGCCGCGCGCGACGAGCGCGAGCCAGTAGGATCGGGCCGCGAATAAAGTGACAATTGCATGACATCCACAAGAAAGCCGAGAGCCACCCCTTTTTCTCGGCTGCGAAAAACATAAACCGCGACTGTAAATGCGCGGCTGTCGCGGGAAGGAGAAGGAATGATGAAGACAACAATAAAATCTCGCGTTTTGGGCCTGGCAATCGCCGCGACGGTGGCAGCGGCGTTTTCTTACGTTTTTGCGCATCAACCGCGTGTCGCCGCTCAGCAGGACAAGAAGCAGGAACAGAATAAACCTCAGCAACAGAAGCCGCCCCAAAAAGACGACGTGCCCACGATCAAAGTCGGCACACAGCTCGTCAACGTGCTCTTCAGCGTTCAGGACAAACAGAATCGTTACCTCAACGACCTGAAGCAGAATGACATTGAGATTCTGGAAAACGGCCAGCCGCAGGACATCTTCACCTTCAAACGCGAATTCGATCTGCCGCTGACGATGGCGATTCTGGTAGATGTCAGCGGCAGCGAGCGATTCACTTTGCCGCTGTTGAAAGACGCTGGCGGGCGTTTCGTTGATTCGGTCATCCGCACCGGCAAAGACACTGTCGCCGTGCTCAAGTTTGAAGGCGAAGCGACCGTGATGCAGGAGTTGACCTCGAATCCGGCGCGCGTCCGCAAAGCGCTTGAAGAGATCGCATTCACCGCGCCACCTCCGATCAGCATCTACGGCGGCTCGACTCCGCCGATCAATGGCGGGTCGCGGCAAGGCGGGACTTCGCTTTGGGATTCCATCGTCGCCACCTCCGCCGACATGTTGGCCAAAGAGCCGGGGCGCAAGACGATCATCCTGCTCACCGACGGCGTTGACACCACAAGCCGGATGAAGATGGACGAGGCGATCAACGAAGCGCTGCGCGCCGAAGTCGTGATTTACGCCATCGGCATTGGCGATCCCGGCATGGGCGGCGTCAACGAAGGCGGACTCAAAAAACTTTGCGAAGCGACCGGCGGGCGCGCCGTCATCCCGAAAAGTCACCGCGAACTCGATAGCGCGTTCGCGCAGTTGGAACAGGACCTGCGGCAGCAGTACCTCCTGGCTTATGAACCGAAGAACGAAGCGTCCGACGGCGGTTTCCGCAAGATCGAGATAAAGCTGAAGAATCGAACCGAGAAAGAAGCGAAAGATTTGAAAGTGCGGCATCGCAGAGGCTATTACGCGCCGAAAGGGTAATCATTCCTGTATAAATTCACACGACTGGAAAAGAAACTTTTACATCTGGCTGCCGTTGGCCTGCGTGTCGTGGTGGCTCGCCTGGAAGTATCAGGATCAGTTCATCACTGACTGGGATGGGTTCGATTACACGACCTATGTTGTGCAGCGCCGCCCGTCGGCGTTGGGATTGAGCCGCGCGCTCTTTCTCGCTTACAACTACGTGTTGTGGGAAGCCGCGCATCGCTGGTTCGGCGTGGCGCCTGAACAGGCATACCTCGTGATCCGTTATGGCGTGATCGCGCAAGCCGGCCCGGCGATCATCGGCGTTTACGCGTTGTGCAAGGAGTTGACGGCGAGCAGGCTGGCGGCGTTCTTCGGAGCGCTGATCGTGACGGCGTCGCCTTATTTCATCATCTACAGCGGACGAGCGATGAGCGAGGTTCCGGGATTGTTGATGCTGAGCTGGTCGTTGTGGTGGATGATAAAAAGCCTGCGGACGGGCAAGACCGGGCGATTTCTGATGGCGGCTTGTCTGGTGGGCTTGAGCGCGAACATCCGCGAGTTCGCGATCTTCTATCTTCCATTCATCCCGATTGCGGCTCGAATTTACAGGGGAAATTGGAAGATCGGCTACATCGCCTTCGTGCTCGCCCTCATCAGCGCATTCGCCGGGATGATCTTTTGGAAGTTTTACGACGATCTTTACTGGATAGCTGTCGTCAACTGGTACCGGTTGAGCGCAGCCGAACGCAAAGTTCATCCTGTGACTGGCAGCAACCTGCGGTTCTTCGCCGATTACGCGTTCAACTGTTCGGCTGTTGTAACGATCATCGCGCCGCTTGCGCTGGTCTGGTTGTCATCGCAAAGGCGCTTGCGGGCCTTGCTGGCGTTCGGTCTTCTCGGACTCGCCGCCGATCTGGTTCTTCTGGCCAATCACGATCTGGCGGTCAATCCGCGTTATCTTTTGACAGGCCTGATCGGACTGTCCGCCGCCTGCGGATGGTGTCTGAGCGAATTGATCAAATGTTATCGCGCGTGGGCTGCGCCCTTGCTGATAGGCTTGATCGTCTTGACCAAAGGTTCATACAACCACATGGCGAAAGAGCTTTACGGCCAGCAGTGGGCCGCGCGAGCCGCGCGCGATTACGTCGCAAAGATCGGGGACTTGCCCTGGAATTCCGCATTCATCGTTGGCGCGCGCGCGCCACTGATTCATTTTCTGGCCGGTGTCGAAGCGCGGCCCTACTGGCTGGCAATCGCGCCCGGCGCGCCCTGGCCTGACGATAAGCTGGACGAAGCGATTCAGGATTTCTTCTACGCTGGCCGCCAGGTTTACGTGGATTTCGATCCTGAGCTTTGGCAGGCCGGAGCGCGCGAAAAGAGCCGTGAGGAAGCTGGTCTGGAGATGATCAAATGCGAATACCGGCTCGAACACCTACGCGATTCGTTTTACAGGATTGTGGAGAAACGTACAGCCCCGGCTGATCAACCGAAAACAGACAACATCTTGTCGCGATAAACAGCCGCTTGCGGAAAGCGATTTCTTGACAACGCCTCACGCCGTTTGTTTAGATTCACGCCACTGATCAACAAAGTCACATCAAAGCTGAGCTAGCTGGGAAGTAAATATCGAAACAGCACAGCGAGTGATAACGACCGCGCGTACGCGAAATCTCATTTCCACAACGCCTGCCGTTGCGCCTCCTGCGCGCTCGCAAAATCAGGTAACGATCAAACCCAATGGAGAAACTCATGACAGGATTCTTGAAAGCTGCTTCCCGGATACGGTTGACGCTTGCTCTCGCCTCATTGATGCTCGCATTGATGTTCACATCGAGCGGAACCGCTCTGGCTCAACAGCCGCTCGGCAATATCTCAGGCGTAGTCACCGACCCGAATGGCGCGGTTGTCAAAGGCGCGACCGCGACCGCCGTTTCGCTGGCCACCGGAGCTTCGCGCACTGCGACGACCAACGATCAGGGATTTTTCCTGATCCCAACGCTGCAAGCCGGCGATTACAAACTGACGATTGAATACAAAGGCTTCACCAATTTCACGGTTGAACGCGTGGTCGTCGAGGTTGGCCAGACGGCAAGAGTTGAGGCCACGATGAAAGTCACCGGCGCGACCGAAAGCGTGCAGATCAGCGGCGCCGAGACCGCGACCGTCAACACGCAGGAAGCCAGCGTCGGCGGCGTGGTCAACACGCGGCAGATCGAACAACTGCCGCTCAACGGGCGCAACTACCTCGAACTAGCGCGATTGCAGCCCGGCGTCGAAATTCAGGAAGGCCGATCATTCGACCCGACCAAGAGCCGTTACACCGGCATCTCGCTCGGCAGCCGCAACGGACGCGAGGCGCGCATCACGATTGACGGCGTTGACGCCGTTGACGAGCACGTCGGCACAACGACGATCAACTTTTCGCAGGAAGGAATTCAGGAGTTCCAGATTTCGACTTCATCGTCCGATCCGTCGGCGGGTCTGAGCGCGACCGGCGCAGTCAACGTGGTCACCAAACGCGGCGGCAATCAGTTTCACGGCGGCGGGTTCATCTTCGGACGGGGAGCCAATTACGCCGCGCGTCCGAATTTTTCTTCAAACAAGCCGGAATTCGACCGCAAACAATATGGCTTCAGCCTCGGCGGGCCGCTGGTCAAAGACCGCTTCTTCTGGTTCGGCAATTACGAGAAGACTCAGGAGAATTCGGCCATCAGCGTCAACACGCCTTACTTCCCGAACCTGACGACGTTCAAAGCGCCGTTCGACGAAAATTCGAGCAACGTCAGAACCGATTGGCGAGTGTCGCAAAATCACGACTTCTTCTTCCGCTGGAGCCGCAACGAAAATTCCAACCTCGGCGGATTCGGCGGAATCAAGCTGCCTTCGGGCGGGAATATCAACGCCAACACCACGCATCAATTCGTGTCGGGACTCGATTCGGTGCTCTCGACGAAATTGACAAACAGCTTCCGGTTCGCCGGGACGGATTTCAAAAACCGTGTGCTGCGTCCGCCGTCAGACGCGCTGGCCGTCGTCATCCCCGGTTTGGAAAACTTCCGCATTCTGACCGGTGATGGACTATTGAACTCCGGCCCTGACAACATCACACCGCAATCAACCTTCGAGCGGTTCTATCAATTCCGCGACGACGTGACGTATGCGGGCGGCAATCACACCTTGCGCGGCGGCGTTGATGTTGTGCGCTACCGGGTTACCGTGACGAACTTCGTCAACGGCTTCCCGTCAATCTCCCTGCCCACGCCCGCGTCGTTCAATCCGGCGGACCTCCTCAATTCGACTTTCATCAGTTTCACCGTTGGCAACAAGAAAGGCATCCGCATTCCGGGAACCGACGACAATTCGCACCGCAACACGCGCACGTCGTTTTACGGCGAAGATTCGTGGCGCGCGCTACCGAACCTGACGATCAATTACGGTCTGCGATATCAGGTTGATTCGCACCCGCTCAACAACGATCTGGGCAAACCCAATCTGGCGAAAACGATTCTGCCGCGCGGCATTGCGCCGACGCCGATTGACAAGAACAACGTCGCGCCGAGTTTCGGTCTGGCGTGGGATCCGTGGAAGGACGGCAAGACTTCGATTCGGCTGGGCGGCGGAATCTATTACGCGCTGAGCATCAGCAATCTGGTGACCAACGAACGCGCGACGATTGCGCCGTTCAATTCGGGCAACGACACGTTCACGCTGACCAGCGGCACGACCGGCGGCCAAGTGGATTTCAACCGCGACGGCACACCCGATTTCAACTTCAACCCGATTCTGGTCAGCGGCGTCAAGGTGAAAGATGCGATAGCGACGATTCTGGCGGGCCAGCAGGTTTACATCGCCGCGCCCGCAAGCTCCACGCCCACGCTCGACATCACTCGCACGGGAACATTGATCAGCAACGAATTGCCCACGCCCTATTCGCAGCAGATCAATTTGGGTGTGCAGCGCGAATTGCCGTTCAACTCACTGCTCGACGTAAACCTGATCTACAGCCGCACGGCGCATGAATTCATGCGCGACACCGACGCGGCCAATTTCTTCCCCGGCAACGGAACGCCGATCATTCTGGGCGATGGACGCGCGCCGACCAACGCCATCGCGGTCGTCAATTCCACCGGGTTTTCGCGTTACCGCGCATTGACGATGAAGCTGGACAAACGATTCTCGAACCGTTACCAGCTCACTGCCAGCTACGCGCTGTCACGGCTCGAGACAACAACAGCGGATGGGCTTGGTTTGGGCGGCTCCGGAGGCGGCGGCTATTTTGTCAATCGTGATACGAAAGCCAACTTCGGCATCGGGCCGCTCGACCGCACGCACCGACTGACGGTCAACGGCATCGTTGATCTGCCCTGGGGATTCAGGTTTTCGACGATTTCGACCTTCAACAGCGGGACTCCGGTTACGGCTGTTGTCGGCTCAGCCGATCTGAACGGCGATGGCATCAACGGCGATCCGCTGCCTTCGACGCGGCGTGGCTCGATTGGCCGCGAAGTTGACAGCGTCAAAAAGCTGAACGACGCGATCCGCGCTTACAATCTGGTCTATGCTGGCAAACGCACGCCGCGCGGCCAGACCACGCCGTTCGTGCCCGAATTGCCCGACAACATCCTCTTCGGCGATTCGTTTATCTCGCAGGATTTTCAGATCTCTTACACGCTGAAGATCAAGGAGCGTGTGAAGATCGAAGCGACGGCGCAGGTCTTCAACGCTTTCAACTACTCGAATCTGGTCGGCCCCGCCGGGTTGCCTTCAAGCCCGTTCAGCGGCGTGCTGGCGACGGTTGCTTCGTTGCCTGCTGGTTTCACTGTCGCGCAAGACGGCGGCTTGCGTGACGCGAGCGGTAACCGCGTGCTGGCTGGAGTTTCGAGATTGCCGAACGGCAACCTGATCACGAGTGGATTCGGCAGCGCGACCGCCGTGCGGCCTTCGATTCCGACGGGAACCGGATTGCCGCGCGCGGCGCAGTTCGGACTTCGATTGAGTTTCTAAAGATATCGAAGACCGCGCCGAACGATGAGCTTGCGATGCGCTCGTTCATCGTTCGGCGCTTATCATTTGTTCACCATCAACACCGCTTCAAATTTTACTCACACCATCTGGCTGAGAATTTTCGCAAGCGCATTTCTAGCGACTTTGCGGCGATAGTGTTCCGTGGAGCGCATATCGGTGATTGGCGAGACTTCCTTTGAGAGATGTGTCGCCGCTTGCCAGATGACCTCATCATTGAGCGTTGCATTCGCCAGTAGAGACTCTGTTTGAGGCGCGCGTATCACTGTCGGGGCAACACTCCCAAGACTGATGTTGATGGAATTGATCATGCCATCAGTTGTTTTGGCTTTGACGGCCATCACAATTTTCGAGATGGCTTGCGCGCGCCGCGTGCCTACTTTGTAAAAGAAAGACCGCTCGCCTGGTTTCAATTTCGGCGCCCTCACCGCCAGCACGATCTCATCCGCCGCCATCACGGTTTTGCGATAGCCGGTGTAAAACTCATTGAAGCCGATCCGCCTGACCCCTCGAACGCTTCCGACTTCAACCTCCGCATCAAAAGCCGCGAGCACAGGCAGGCTGTCACCTGCCGGCGAGGCGTTGACGATGTTGCCGCCGATGGTGCCGCGATTTTGAATTTGGATTGCGCCGATGGTTCGTGAAGCTTCGGCCAATGCCGGAGCGTGCAGTTGAATCAGCGGAGATTTTATCAATTGGGTGTAAGTGGTCAGCGCGCCGATGCGAATCGTTTCACCCTCGTCGCTGATGCCGCGCAGTTCATTCAACGCCCAGATGTCAATGAATCGTTCGGCGTTAAGCTGGCGAGCGTTCATCAAGACCATCAGATCGGTTCCGCCCGCGATGATCTTCGCTTGAGAAACAAACCTGGTCAGCAATTCGTAAGCCTCATCGAGGCTGGTAGGTGAAAAAGCTGTGGAATCGAGAGCCATAAAATTCAACAATGAAGGCGACGGCAGAAAGAGCTTTGCAAAACCAAGCGAAGGAGAGAAACTCAAGCCGCGCTCGCGGCCTGTTCAATCGCGTCAATGATCTTCACGTAGCCGGTGCAGCGGCAGAGATTACCCGCGATAGCTTCTTTGATTTCATCCCGCGATGGGCGCCGATTGGCGTCGAGCAATGCGCGCGCGGCAATGAGCATGCCCGGCGTGCAGATGCCGCACTGCGCGGCGCCGCATTCCAGAAACGCCTGTTGCAACGGATCGAGCTTTCCATCGCGCGCCAATCCTTCGACCGTGATGATATTCGCGTTCTGCATCTGACAAACAGGCGCGAGGCAGGAGTTGAGCGCCTCGCCATCAACAATCACCGAACACGCGCCGCATTCGCCTTCTCCGCAGCCTTCTTTGGTTCCGGTCAATCGCAAGTCTTCGCGCAGCGCATCCAGCAGCCGCTTCATCGGTGGAGCGTCAATTTCGCGCTCGACGCCGTTGACCCGAAAGTTCAGCTTCATGCTCTTCTTTGCCTCTAAATCAGACCATACAAGATTGGGACAAACGTTTTTAGCCACAGAGATCACAGAGATCACAGAGACAATGCACACGCGCCTTTCACCTCTGTGTCCTCTGTGATCTCTGTGGCTGGTGTCCCAATGTTTTGTGTTTCGATTTAGCCCGCCACAACCATCAATCGCTCAGGCGTGATGGGGATTTCAGTCACGAAGTGTCCAACCGCATCGTACACCGCCAGCGCAATGGCCGGCGCCGCTCCATCCATCGGCAGTTCGCCGACGCCTTTAGCTCCGAATGGACCGTGCGGATATTCCTTCTCGATGATGATGGTTTCGATCTCTGGCGCGTCGAGCGATGTCGGGATGATGTAATTGGTCAATTGATTGTTGATTATTCGACCGCGATTCCAGACCAACTCTTCCAGCACGCCGTAACCGACAGCCTGGAGTGTTCCGCCTTCGATCTGTCCGGCGGCGAGAACAGGATTGATCGCGCGTCCGATGTCCTGCGCAGTCGTGATCTTCGTTACCGTTACCGCCCATGTGACCGGGTCAACCTCGACCTCGGCGACCATCGCGCCCCACGAAAAGACCGGGTAAGCGTCGCCCGTGTAAGTTTCATCATCCCACTCGATGCCGGGCGGATTGGCGTAGCTCGCATAGGCTTTCAATTCGCCGCGTAGATCGAGATAGGCGCGCGCGATTTCACTGAAGCTGGCAAGCTCTTTCCCGTTTGCGTCAAATCGCCCTTCGATCAACTTCACGTCAGCATCGCCGTAACGCTCAGCGACGAAGCGCAGCAATTTCTGTTTCACCTCGTATGCTGCGAGTTGAACGACGCGGCCAACTACCATGCAAGTTCGAGAAGCTACAGTCGGGCCGCTGTCCGGGACGCGCGACGTGTCAGGCTCTTCGACTTCAACGTCATCGCAGCCGATGCCCAACTCATCAGCCACGATCTGACTGAAGATGGTGCGAGTCCCCTGACCGATTTCAGTCGAGCCGGACAAGACGCGGGCGCGGCCTTCGGGCGTGATCCCGATGCCTGCCTGCGCTTTCATTTTCGCTTCGCCGCTGCCGGTGAAGCCCGCGCCGTGAAAGAAAAACGAGAGGCCAATGCCGTAAAGCTTCCCTCTTAAATCACTCTTGTCCGCCGCATTTCCTCTCTTCTCGAAAAATTTCTTGCGATCAACCACCGCGTTGAAAACATCCTCCGAGCCGACGCTCCAATTCAACCGCTGTCCGGTCGCGGTGATGTCGCCTTCGCGCAGCATGTTGATTTGCCGAATTGTGACTGAATCCAGGATCAACTTCGCCGCGACCTTTTCCATCTGCATTTCGTAAGCGAATGTCACCTGCGGCGCGCCGAAGCCACGAAAAGCGCCATTGGGCGGAGTGTTGGTTGCGACCGCGCGCGCTGTGATGCGAACGTTGTCGCAGCGGTACGGCCCCAGCGCGTGAATGGCTCCGCGCGAAAGCACCACCGGCGACAGCGTCACGTAAGCGCCGCCGTCGAAGAGGATGTCAATCTCGCTCGCCACCAATTGTCCTTCTTTCGTCACGCCAGTGCGGTGACGGATGATTCCAGGATGTCGTTTCGGAGTCGCGGCGATGTCTTCCGCGCGGTCGTAAACGAGCTTGACCGGCCGCCCGGCCTTGTGCGCCAGCAACGCCGCGTGCGCCGCGATCACTGACGGATATTCTTCCTTGCCGCCGAAGCCGCCGCCGGTAGTCGTTTGAATGACGATCACCTGTTCGTCGCTCAAATTGAAAACATGCTTGATCGCCTTGTGAATGTAATAAGGGCACTGCATCGAACCCATCACGGTCATTGCGTTGTCGCCGGGAATTGCGATCATTCCCTGCGGCTCGATGTAAAGCTGCTCTTGATGCGGCACGCGGTATTCGCCTTCGACAATTGTGTGCGCTTGTTTGAAGCCTTCATCAACGTCGCCGCGCGCGATCAGAAAACTTTTGAAGATGTTATCCGAGCCGTAAATGATCCGGTCGCCTTCGAGCGCCTCTTCAATCGTCAGAACCGGCGGCGATTCTTCGTACTCGATGCGGATATGGCGCGCCGCGACTTCGGCTTCGTGTTTGCTTTCGGCGGCGATTAGCAGGATCGGCTCTTCGCAATGGCGAATTTCAGTTTCGGCGAGAAGCGGCTGATCGTTTTCAATCAGCGCGACGTAGTTGTTTCCGGGAATGTCGCGGTAATCAGCGACGACGATGCGCGACCAGTCGTAATCAGGATCGAACGCGATTGATTTGATGCGGCCACACGGAATGCTGCTCCGAATGGTCTTGCCGTGAAGCATCCCATCGAGCGTGATGTCATCAATGTATCGGGCCGCGCCGGTCAGCTTTTCGTAGCCTTCTTTTCGTAAGACGTTTTGTCCGACAGCCATTTCGATTCACCTATGATTGGTTTGCGCCGGCGATCCTCTGCGCGAGCTTCCGAGATTGGTCGCGCGCCTGGTCAATGACATCCTGTTCGTTGAGCGTGAGCAATTCTCCATCGCGCATCACGATCTGTCCATCAATAATCACCGTTTCCACATCGCTCGCTTCCGCCGCATAAACAATCGTCGAGACTGGATCGGGCTGCGGCGTTGTGTGCAGACGGTTCAGGTTGATTAACTGCAGGTCGGCGCGTTTGCCGATTTCGATGCTGCCGATTTGATCAGCCAGTCCCATCGCTCGCGCGCCGTTGATGGTCGCCAGTTGCAACGCGGTCAACGCCGGCAGAGCGCGTGGGCCGTGCAAAACTTTTTGCAGCAGCGCGGCTGTGCGCATCTCGGTGAACATATCGAGCCGGTTGTTGCACGGAGCGCCATCCGCGCCGAGCGAAACTGAAACTCCGCGATCAAGCATCTCGGTCACGCGAGCGATGCCGGAGGCGAGTTTGAGATTCGAGGAAGGGCAATGCGCGACGTGGGCGCCGGTCGAGCGCAGAATCTCCATCTCGTCATCGTCAAGATGAACGCAATGCGCCAGGACGACGCGGGGCGTGGTCAATCCCACATTGCGCAGATATTCGATGTTGCGCTCACCCGCCAACCTTTCGACCATCGCAATCTCGTCTCGGTTTTCAGAAGCGTGCGTATGAATCATCACGCCAAGTTCGCGCGAAAGTTTGGCGACTCGTTCAAGCAGTTCGCGCGTGCAACTGACAGCGAAGCGCGGGGCGAAGCAATAACGGATGCGGCCATCGGCTCGTCCATTCCACTGTTCGAGCAAACGAAGCGATTCGGCGATTGAATCTTCAGTCTCTTCGCTCAAAGCTTCGGGCACATCCTCGCCCTGATCCATCATGCATTTGCCGACCGTCGCGCGGAAGCCGGATTCTTCGACCGCGCGGAAGACGGACTCGGTATGATTGACCGTCTCCATCGTCAACGCGCAAGTCGTCCCGCCTTTGATCAATTCGGCGATGCCCAGTCGCGCCGAAGCGTAAAGCGATTCGGGCGTGTGCGCGGCTTCCATCGGCCAGACGCGCTGTTTCAGCCAGTCAATCAACGCCAGGTCATCGGCCGCGCCGCGAAACAATGTCTGGCAAAGATGGATGTGAGTTTGTACGAAGCCGGGAAGCAGCGCGCGCCCACGCCCGTCAATCACTTCATCAACCGCGGCGTCGGACTGCGCCTGCGCGGAAGACTCGATCGCCACGATGCGACCACGATCAATAACGACGCTGCCCTCGAAAATTCGATTCGCTGCGTCGAGCGTGATGATCGTTGCGTCTTTGATGAGAACTCTGCCGGACATGGATTTCAATCAGTTGAAATGGGTCATCACTTCAACCTGCTCGCCGCCTTCACCTCACTTGTCAGTTTGTAAATCGGGTACGTCTTTCCTTTTTCCAGATAAGCGTCCAGAAAATTCCAGTTCACAAAACCATCATCGCTCTCGGCTTCAAGCAGGTAGAAAATCAACGAAGCCGAAGGTTGAGACGTGCGGACGATGATTGAGCCGGCGGGGAATTGAACGGTTTCCTTTTGCGCGCGGCCTTTGAGCTTGACTTCAGCGTGGCCTTGAAATGCGCGCGCGGCTTTCTTCACGTCGTCAATCTGGAAGCTTTCGACTTCGGCTGTCAGCGGCTCGGTCAATTCCTCGACCGCAATTCCATGTGAGAGGAGTTTTGCGATTACAGTTTTCATCCCATCTTCGTTGCGGAAAATATAGGCGCGCGGAACCGCAACGCTCTTCGTCGCAGCGAAGAGGCCGTAATCGAGCATCGGCGTCGGCGTGTACTTGTTTTCAATCATCGCCGTCATCATTTTGCCTGATCGCGGATTTTTGATTTTCTCGACCTCGCCGACCAGGATGTCAACGGGCTTGTCGAGCGGCTTCAATTCAAATGCGACGCCTTGATCAGCGACGCGCCCGCGAACAGCGTCATCGTCAACGCGCTTGATCAACGCAGCAATCTCAGCCGCGTGCAGCGCCGAGTATTTGAATATCTCTTCGACAAAGGCTTCGGTCACGGCGACGCGGCCTTTGAAATCCAGATAGCTGTACGCCTCAGAAAGAATTGTCAGCCGGTTTCGCAAGCCGCAATAGTTATTGCCGAATCGCGGGCGATGATCGAACGTGCGCCAGATTTTGGTTTCTGGTTTGCCGGCGGGCTGAGCTTCTCTCCCGGACCGCTGCATTTCGAACGTATCCATCTCGCGGTTCATCCGCTCTTTCGTGGCGAAATTGCCGTAGAAGTAAGCTCGGAACTTGTGTTGCCTGAGCATCGCGCGTGTGATCGCGGGCAGCATTTTGCTCCGCTCGAACGCAATCAATCGCGCGTCGGCGTTCGGATTCAAGGTCGGAGCGTAGGTCAGATGATAGCCGTGATACGAGCCGTTGGTCGTGTGCAGGTCAACCGTCAGATGCGGGTCCCAGCGATTGAACAGACCGACGAGCGCGTTGGCTTCCGGCGTTTCGAGTTTCATGTAATCGCGGTTGAGATCGAATCCTTTCGCGTTTTCGCGCGTGCCGACACCGCCAATAGGGCCGTTCTGCGCCGTGCGGTTGTTCGGACTGATCTTCTCATTGCCATCGGCATTGTAGATGGGCGCAATCAAGATGATCAGATTGTTGAGCAACGTTCGCAGGTCGCCTGTCGCGATGCGGCGCGAAAGATGGAGCATCGCCTCTTTGCCTTCGACTTCGCCCGCATGAATATTGGCTTGAATGAAAATGACGGGCTTGCCCGAACCGCGCGCCTCGCGCGGCTGCGAAATTGGCGGGTCGGCGAAGATCATCAGCGGCAACTCACGCCCCTCTTCAGTTTTGCCAAAAGATTCGACGCGCAATTTGTCGGTTCGTTTCTGGAGTTCGCCGATGAATCGCATCACGTCTTCGTAACGGCTGGTTTCTTCGTAATTGGTCAACTCGGCGCGCGATTTTAATTGATCGTTTTGTGTGCGTGGCATAGTCATTGACAGGTTGGTACTTAACAACAGCAGGCTTATCAAAGCGAAGGTCGGCTTCATCTTTTGATCTCTCCGTAATCTGTTTCGGTACATCGGTTGGTGAAGGTGGATTGTAGAGGAAGGAGCGCCGACTTGCTAACTATAAGGCGACAGAAATACGTTGAAGGTTGAATTGTAGTCAGGCGGAAAAACAACATTACCTGGCGCGCAGGTGTTTGGTCGTGATCTGGAGGCTTATTTTACCGAACTCAATAATGCTGGCGAAAATCACGCCAATATAGCCCTCAACGTATTTCTGGCGACAAGCGCTTAGCGCTTTCAAAAAACACAGCGAAAAAAGGATCAAAATCAACTGGCGATTCTAAGTTGAATCTGCCAGAAACAAACTGAACAGGCGTTAAATGAACGCGGGTGAACAGACTCAGCGATTAGACCGCATCCGCCATCTTCAGATTTTTTGTATCGGCTAACGGCTTCGGCTCCGCCTTGGCGAAATCCTTTGTCGCATGGTTTTTGTTATCGAGCATATGACACTTCCCGTCGAAAACGGCTCCGTGTTCAATGATCAAAGCCGGAGTGTAGATGTCGCCGTAAACACGTCCGGTCGAGTGAATCTTCACGCTGTTTTTCGCTGTGATCGTGCCTTCCACGATTCCGCTGACTTCGACAATGCCTGCCTGAACCGTAGCCTTGACGCGACCTCTTTCCATGATAAGCAGACTGCCCGAATCCGACGCGATGGTGCCGGATATGTTGGCGTCCACCCGCATAATCTCCGAAAATTTGATCTCGCCCGTGATTTCAGTGCCTTCGCCCAAAAAGCTGCGGAGATCCGTCGGCGCATCGTTTGGTATATAAGACGACGCCGATTTATTGCTGCCAAACTTCATAACTAAGCCCTCCAAAGGTTAAGGATTTTCTGGAAACTGTTGAAATGTGAGTTGGGGCAATGCGCCAGTGGTGGTGGAATCTGGAAATTCAGATCGCTTGCTGCGGGGGAAGGGTTACGGGTCTGACTTCCGCATGATGATTGAATAGATTCTGTCCAGTTCGCTGGCCGAACTGAACTCGACCTCAATCCTGCCTCCATTATGACTTTGATGAATTCGCACCTGAGTCCCGAGGAATCTTTTCATCTTCAACTCGGCGGCGCGGATGTTAGCATCATTGCCTGAGGGTGTCGAGTCTTCCTTGAGCGATTGAGGAGAAGTGGCGCGTTTCACCGCTTGCTCTGTTTGCCGAACCGACAATTTCTTCTCGACCACTTCATTGGCCAGCCTTTTTATCTGATCTTTAGTTTTCAACCCAAGCAATGCTCGCGCATGCCCCATCGAAATCAGTTCGTCTTCCAGCATTCTCTGAACATCGTCAGGCAGGTTCAACAGCCGCAGGTAATTGGCTATGGACGACCGGTCTTTCCCGACCTGTTGCGCAACTTCATCCTGAGTTAGCCCTAAATTGTGAATCAGGCGTTGATAAGCCAGAGCCTCTTCAATCGAGTTGAGTTCCTGCCTTTGAATGTTTTCAATCAGCGCCAGTTCAAGCAACTTTGAATCCGGGATGCTGCGTATGACAGCGTTCACTCTGTGCAAACCCGCGCGTTGCGCCGCGCGCCATCGGCGTTCACCGGCGACAATCTGATACCGTCCGTTCGAGATTCGCCGCAACAGCAGCGGCTGAACCAGGCCATTTGATCTGATGGATTGAGCAAGCTCGTTGAGCTTGTCTTCGTTGAAGCGCACTCTCGGCTGATCCGGGTTGGGATCAATTAAATCAATGTCTACCTCCAGCAATTCGTCACCCTGCGTTGCCGAATCAGAGAGCAGGGCGCTCAAGCCTCTCCCTAACGCTCTTCTTGTCATGTTCCAACACCTCTTTAGCTAAGTTTAAGTAGCTTTCAGCGCCGCGAGATTTAATGTCATAGAGAATAATTGGCTTGCCGTGGCTCGGAGCCTCAGCCAGTCGGATGTTCCGCGGGATCATCGTCTGGAAAACCTGCGCTCCCAGAAAATCCCTCAGATCCGAAACGACCTGATTGGAAAGATTGGTTCTCTCATCGAACATCGTAAGCAGGAACCCTTCAACAGACAGGCTGGGGTTGAGGCTTCTGCGAATTCTCACCAGCGTGTCCCATAAATCAGTCACCCCTTCCAGCGCGAAGTATTCACACTGAATCGGGACAATGATCGAATCTGCGGCGGCAAGGGCATTCAAAGTTAGTAAGCCTAAACTGGGCGGGCAATCAACTATGATGTATTCAAATCCCTCGCGCTGGGTTTCCAAAACTTTCTTCAAATAGAACTCCCGCTCCTGTATATCTATGAGTTCGACCTCCGCGCCAGCCAGGTTGCGATCCGATGGGGCGAGTTTAAGGTATTCCAGTTCGGTGTTGAGAAGTATGTTGGTGACCGGTTCGTTCATAACCATCGAATGATAGATGCTGCGCTTGAACGAACCTTTTCTTATCCCAACTCCGCTCGTCGCGTTTGCCTGCGGGTCCATGTCAACTATCAGGGTCGGAATATCAGCCGCAGCAAGGCAGGCGGAGAGGTTGATAGCGGTCGTTGTTTTTCCAACCCCACCCTTCTGATTGGAAATCGCAATGATTTTTCCCATGTGTTTCTACTCGATGCGCAATGAAGTGAGAGATAAAAGAGATAAGAACGAGGCGCAAATTATCATATCCGAAATGCCAAGTAAAAGCGCGGAAGGGTGTTTCACGTGGAACGGGAGAAGGCGGGCGGATAAGGAATGAAGGCTCATTCCGAGCGCGTTTCACGTGGAACGGAAGATGTTGATTAAATATCTGCGGTTGGAACCTGGGATCAGCAGGCATTCCATCTGTCGCTGGCCACTTAAAAGTTTGCGCGCTTTTTCTTCAAGTCCCTTCGCGCCAAAAATCAGAATCTGCGAAGCGCTGTTTCCCAATTTTAAGATTTCAGGGATCAATTTCTCCATGCTTTCAATCGCGCGAACTGTCAGACACGACCTAACAGGGAATAGCTCAACGGTCTCGAATCTGGATTTAACGACCTTCACATTGTTCAAACCCAAAGTTTCGGCGGCCTCTCGTAAAAAGATGGCCTTGTTCCGGCTGGCCTCGACCAGATGAACAGTCAGGTCAGGGCGCAAGACGGCTATCACCATCCCAGGGATGCCCAGACCTGATCCCAAATCCCAAACCTGATTTACAGCGGGAAGGATCAGCGATTCGGAGAATGCGGATTCCAGAATGTGTCGTTCAAAAAAATCCTGCGGCTGAATCAGGGTTGTCAGGTGAAGACGCTTATTCCACTTCAGCGCCAGATTGTAGTAATTCGACAACAAATCAGCCTCTGCGCCGGTAAATTCTTTCCCGTCCCATCTTTTACATTTATGGAGAATGTCGCTTATCTGTTCGGCCTGCGTAGTCATAACGACGCTTGTTGACGAGAAAGCAATTCAACGTGGATGGTAAGTAGCGAAAGAGCGGCTGGGGTAAGCCCTGGGATTCTCATTGCCTGCCCAAGTGTTTGAGGTCGGACACGGTTGAGTCTCTCGACCATCTCGTGAGACAGACCTGGAATGCGGGAGAATTCCAGGTTGGGAGGGATTGTCCTGTTGGCCGCTTTCGCCAAACGGCTCGCAAAATTCTCCTGCGCGGCTAGGTAGCCTTCGTACTTGAAATCTGTGATGACGGTGGTTATCTCTTCAAGGCTGCAACCATCGTGCAGCGCTTGGGGAAGCAGGCGCACCAGATGCTCGGCTGCGAGTTCCGGACGCTTCGCCAACTGACCCAGATTTACCGCTTCGGATAAGCTGATGCCTGAAAACTCGGCAAACTGCTGATACCCATCCGTGCGAGTAGATATGGTTGTGCGGCGGAAATGTTCCCGCAGATCATTTTTGCGATTGTTCTTGGCGATGAACTCTTCGTAGCGATCCTTTGGCAGCATTCCAAGTTGAAACCCAATCTCGCTGAGGCGTTCGTCGGCGTTGTCTATTCTCAGTTTGAGCCGCTGTTCGGCGCGGGAAGTGAACATACGATACGGCTCGTCCACGCCTTGAGTGACGAGATCATCAATCAAAATGCCGATGTAGGCGGAGTCGCGATCAATCGAAATCGGCTCCTGCTTGTGAACGTATCTCGCCGCGTTGACTCCAGCGATGATTCCTTGAGCGCCCGCTTCTTCGTAACCTGTAGTGCCGTTGATCTGGCCAGCATTGAAGAGGCCGCGAACTCGCTTGGTCTCCAAAGAGGGCCAGAGTTCGGTTGGGTCAACCATATCGTACTCAATGGCATAGCCGGGGCGGAGCATCACTGCGTTCTCAAGGCCGGGAATCTGGTTGACCAACTCTCGTTGCAAATCGGCGGGAAGGCTGGTCGAAAAGCCGTTCAGGTAGACTTCGTAGGTGTGATAACCCTCAGGTTCGAGAAAAAGTTGATGGCGATTTTTGTCAGGGAATTTGACCACCTTGTCTTCGATTGAAGGGCAGTAACGCGGGCCGACGCCGACGATCTGGCCGCTGTAGAGCGGAGACCGGCTGATGTTATCGCGGATCGCATCGTGGACTTTCTGAGTCGTGTATCCGATGAAGCACGAAATTTGGCGTTGAGTGATCGCTCTGGTCGTGAATGAAAATGGCGTAGGGAACTCATCCCCCGGTTGCTCCTCGAACGCTTTGAAGTCAATTGAGCGAGCATCGAGTCTTGGCGGGGTTCCCGTCTTGAGTCTGGCGATTCTGAATCCCAGGTTGCGCAGGTTTTCAGCAAGTTTGATTGATGGCGGTTCGCCTGAACGTCCGGCGGAGAAACGTCTGGAGCCAATGTGAATCAGACCATTCAGGAAAGTCCCGGTCGTTATGATCACGGCTCCGGCTCTGAGCAACCGTCCATCCATCAATTCAACGCCTGCGACGCGCCCGTTTTCGGTCAGAATCTGTATGACCTCGCCCTGCCGCAGGTAGAGGCTCGGGATAGCTTCAAGCTCGCGTCTCATTTGATGACGATAGAGGGCGCGGTCAGCCTGCGCTCTCGGCGCTTGCACGGCGGGGCCTCGACTGCGGTTGAGCATTCGGAACTGTATGCCGGTCTGATCAATCACGCGTCCCATCAATCCGCCAAGCGCGTCAAGCTCTCGAACGAGGTGGCCTTTGGCGATACCCCCGATTGCCGGATTGCAGGACATCTGTGCGATTAGATCGAGATTGAATGTGACGATTGCGGTCTTCGCGCCGAGTTGAGCGGCGGCGTTTGCGGCCTCGCACCCAGCGTGTCCCGCTCCGATCACTATCACGTCGAATTGTTCGTCAAAGTACGACATAGCTTTCCGGTGGCTTTCTGGTAGCGCCTACTTTCCAATACAGAATGTCGAGAAAATCTGATTGATAATGTCCGCGATGAGTGTCTCGCCAGTTATTACTCCAAGACTCCGAAGCGCTTGATGAAGGTTTGTCAAAGCTACCTCTTCAGTGAAGCCGGCGGTCAAATCCTCCCTGGCCTGGCACAGCGCGGTCAGCGATTGTTCCAACGCTGAATAGTGACGTTCGTTAGTGATTATAGCATCCTCGATGTTGGTGTGAGCTTCAGCGATGATTCGCTGATGAATTGCCTGCTTCAATTCATCAATCCCTTCACCAGTCATCGCTGAAACTTTTACGACAGGGATTTTTTCAGACAATTCGCTTAGCGCTTCTTCGGACACGACAACTCCGAGATCGCACTTGTTGACGACGTAGAGGCCGACAGGGAACTGAGCGAGCTGTTCGATTTCTTCAGTAGGCAGAGTCGAGGTTGATTCGACGATTGCGAGAATCAGGTCAGCCTCGCTGATCGCAGTCTTCGTTCTTTCAACGCCGATCTGTTCGACAAAATCCGCCGTCTCTCGAATTCCCGCTGTGTCTATCAGGTCAACGGGAATGCCGTTGATTACAAACGATTCGTTCAGCGTGTCGCGCGTGGTGCCGGGCAGATGAGTCACAATCGCCCGCTCTCTGCCGAGCAGGGCGTTAAAGAGCGACGATTTGCCCACGTTCGGACGCCCAATCAGAGCCAGCCTGATGCCGGAGCGGATAAGTCTTCCGACACGGTAGCTCGAAGCTAGGGCGTTGAGTTTCTCGATGAATTGATCTATGCGCGCGAGGAAGAGACTGGTGTTTAGCGGACCGAGATCGTCTTCGACAAACTCGACTGAGGATTCGAAGTGGACAATCAATTCGATCAGTCCATCTTTTATCGGCTGCAATTGTTTCGAGAGTTCCCCGCGCAACTGCCTTGCGGCAATGCGCGCCTGATGCGTGGTTTGCGCGTGAATGAGGTCTTTGATCGCCTCGGCCTGGGTCAAATCCATGCGCTGGTTCAAAAATGCGCGCAAGCTGAATTCGCCAGGCTGGGCGAGTTCGGCTCCAAATGAGATCAGCAATCGAAGAACTTCGGACAAGACCACCGGGCTGCCGTGACAGGATATTTCGATCACATCTTCGCCAGTGAACGAATGAGGCGCTTTGAAGAACGTGATCACCGCATCATCAACAGTCGCGCCCGTTTCAGGATTGATCAGATGATGGAATGAAGCCTGATTTGGCGCGAAAATCGTTTGATCGCCATTGCGCAACAACCTGCGAGCGAAATCGGTTGATTGATCTCCACTAAGCCTGATGACGCCGATGCCACCGTAACCTTGAGGCGTGGCTATAGCTGCAATTGTCTTGAATCGCGGTGAAGACATCGAAATTGATGTGTTGGTCGGCGATGAGCAAGGCGGGAGAGGGAAGAGGGAATTTTCCGGAAATCCTCAGGCGGGAAGAACTTTTACTCTTCGCATCTGCCCGTCTCCCTCGCTCTCGGTCCTGATCCCCTGAACATCAACCAAAGCCGTATGAATGATCCTGCGGTCTTGCGCGTTCATCGGATCAAACACGAATGGCGTTTTAGTCACTTTCACTTTCTCGGCCGCCTTGTTCGCCATCAATTCAAGCTCCTGCTTGCGCGCATCGCGGTAACCGTTTGCGTCGAAATCAATCTGCACGCCTGATGCGACCGCTTCAGCAAAGGCGCGCCGAGCGATGTATTGCATGGCGTCGAGCAACTCGGCGTTGTGTCCGAGCAGCAGTGGCAGATCGAAGCCCTGGAACATGACTTCAATGTTGTCCGGCTCCGGTTCCTGCACTTCGACGCGCAGATCGAGTGATGACCTGTCAATTAATTCTTTGACGAAGTCTTCGACTTTGCCTCTCAATTCTTCAGTATTTTCCTGTGTCATAGCTCTCATCTCGTCAAACTTCAGAGTAATTCTTAACTCGCAAGAGCCTCTTTGGCTCTCCTCCCTTTCGGAGGCTTTTGATTTGGCCTGTCGGAATCGGACGAATTCGCAGCGGCAGGCGGATTTGTCGGGTTAATGCGATTGATAATGTATTGCTGTGCGACGCCAACCAGATTGCTGACCATCCAGTACAAAACCAGTCCCGCCGGAGCGGAAATGAAGAATGCCACAGTCAAAATCACCGGCATAAGGTACTGAACCTTCTTCTGGATCGGATCGGCAGTAGTGGGTGTCAGCGCTGTTTGAGCGATCATCGTAACGCACATGACAATCGGCAGAATGTAGTAAGGATCCTTCGAGGAGAGATCATGAATCCAGCCGATGAAAGGCGCGTTGCGAACTTCGATTGATACCGTGAGAATCGCATACACCGCTATGAAAAATGGCATTTGCAGCAGCAGCGGCAGACAACCCATCAGAGGATTGCCTTCCTTCATCAAGGCAATCTGCTCTTTTTGAAGATCGAGCATGCGCGGATCATTTTTGTCCAGCTTCTTCATCCGCTCCTGCAGGTCTTTCATTCTCGGTTGCAAAGCGGCGGCGCGCTTCATCGTAACAGAACTTCTCCAGCGCAGCGGGAAGAAGAGCATGTTCAGCGCGATGGTCAGAATGACGATTGACCAGCCAAAGTTGTGAGTGAACTGGTTTATAGCGCGCAAAGCTTTGAGCATGAACTGCGCGATCGGCTTGATCAGGCCGCGCATGAAGTCCAGGATGCCGTAGCTGACCATGTCCTCCAGCGGATGTGTTTTTCCAGCAATGCCGAAATTGGCGCTGACCTGACTAAGCAGATTGATGTCTTTCGGCCCCGCGTAGATGTGATTGATCGCGCCCTGATCAAGCAGGACAGCTATTGAAACATATCCTGCTTTTGAACTCTCGGAACCACCATCCACATTATTTCGAGGATGAAAAAGACTGATCGCGGGAGCAGGCTGGGGCGGCACAATCGCCATTGCGAAGTAATTGTCATCAACCGCAGCCCAGGTGACAGGCGAAGATGCCGGATGCGCGGGCGCGCCTTTAAGGCTGTCGGCTGACTCTCTCTTCACAGAGCCATCAAGAGTGGCAAAGGTCAACTGCGGCGCGTGTTTGTACGTGCTCACTTCCTTTACGCTCTGGTCGCCGAAGTTCGGGCCAATAACGATGTAAGCCTGAACCGGATTGCCATTGCGCTTCACTGCGCCGCTGAAATCAAAATCATATCCTGAACTGTTTTCGTAACCCTGCCCTTTGAAGATTATTGTCTTGGTCGCTTCTACGCCATTGTTTGCATAGGAGAATGCGATCTCTTTTTTCTCACCGTCGTTGATAGTGAGTTCCTGCTCCGGCGCATTTTCAATCTTGTAGACAGCGGAATTCAGTTCGCTTTCCAGAGAAGAATCGGACGGAATGTAGAAGCGGAACGGCGCGCCGACCTTCTGACTAAGCGCGCTTGAAACCAGATTGACTCCGTTGGGCGGATCAATCGCTTTGCCATCAGTGAAACTGGTCATTGTCCACTCGGTCACCACAGCTCCTTTGTTGGATAAAGTGGCGACCCAGTGATCAGTCTTGACCCTGACCTGACGAGGCTCCGCCTGAGTAGTCAGCATCGGTTGAGGAGCGGACTGCGTCTGGCTCTGGTTTCCTGGGATGGCGGCGACTGTTGGAGAGGGGGAAGCTGTTGTTGAAGCTACTTGATTATTCTGGTTAGGCGCAACCGGTTTAGGCGCAAAGAAATACGACCAACCAAGAAATATCGCCGCAGAAAGGAGGAGAAATAAAATTAACCTTTTTTCCATCTACAAAATTCAAACCGCAAATATAAGTCAGCAAGGTACGCCACACCTTCATCCATTCTCACCCATCCTCATCGAACTGGATCGTAGCCGCCTTCGCAGAAAGGATGGCAGCGTAATAATCGTTTCGCGCCAAGCCACGAGCCTTTGATAAAACCGTACTTCTCAATCGCTTCAACAGTATACTCCGAACATGTCGGAGTAAAGCGGCAGACCGGGGGAAGCATTGGCGAAATCGCGTATTTGTAAAGCTTCAGGAGATGAATCGCTATCCACTTCATGCTGCCCATATTACCTTCAAGGTTTATGCTTTCCTATGAGGTCGCGGAATCTGTCCATCACTCGTGAAAACGCTTCCTGAAGGTGTTTGAAGTCGGCTTCAGCTAATCCGGCTTTGGCATTGATAACCAAGTCAAAGCCTACGGGGAATGAACCGTCAGATTCATACCTTCGGATGATTTCCCTCAGCCTTCTTTTACAACGATTGCGAACTACAGCGTTGCCGATTTTCCGGGTAACGGTAACTCCATACCGCTGTTCGCCGCAGTCGTTTCTCAGGATGAAAGCTGAAAAGAAAGGCGTATGAACTCTGTGGCCCTGCTCATAAACCCTGCGAAATTGCTGGCTATTGCGCAATGTTTGGAGCTTTGAAGAGGCTCTCATTTAATAGCCTTCTATCACGCATTCGATCCGAGAATAGGAACTATCCCAGGCTGGAAAGGGAATTGATCAATATGAATCAATAATGACTTGGCGTCAGCCTTTTGCGTCCTTTGGCGCGACGACGTTTGAGAACAAGACGGCCACTTTTGGTGCTCATGCGCTCACGGAACCCATGAGTTTTGGCGCGACGACGATTGTTAGGTTGATAAGTTCGCTTCATTGTGACTCTCCCTGGATGACATGTTGATAAAGTACGTGTATTTGAAAGCGACGAGACTAACAATCGTCCTTTGCTCTGTCAAGGAAGCGGGGTTGGGGAATTCAACGGTTTACAAAGGCTTTTTAGGATCTTCTTTCGATTATGAATCGCGCTATCGCCTCCAGAATTGAGGTGTCGCAGCGCAATCGTTTAGCCGCGCTGATAGCATCCTGGCAGAGACGATTCGCCATCTGCGTTGCTCCATCAATTCCATAAAGCGCGGTGTAAGTCGCCTTTTGACTGGCGGCGTCCTTGCCTGCCGTCTTGCCCAACTCTTCACTGGTTGCGGTTTCATCCAGCAAGTCGTCGGCGACCTGAAAAGCCAGTCCAACCTTCTCTCCATATTCAGTCACCAAGTTCAATTCATCATTGCTTGCGCCACCGATGATCGCGCCAATACGAACGGCGCAACGAATCAAGGCTCCCGTCTTGGCGCGGTGAATCTCTTCAAGTTGCGCGCCTGAAACAGGCTGACCTTCAAACTGAATGTCCAACACCTGACCACCGATCAAAGCTCTCGTCGTTGCAGACGCATGCGCCACTTCTGAAATCACACTCGCTCTCGTCCCCGGGCTTAACGCCTCGTGATCAGCCAGCGTCAGGAAAGCCTGAGTCAGCAACGCGTCGCCGGCAAGAATCGCCATCGCCTCACCGAACCTGACGTGACAGGTAGGCAGTCCGCGACGCAAATCGTCATTATCCATTGCCGGCAGATCGTCGTGGATTAACGAATAAGTGTGAATCATCTCAAGCGAGCAAGCCGCAGGCAGGAGCGAACTTTCGTTTGCGCCAAAAATCTCGCCTGTCGCGATGGCCAGAATTGGGCGCAACCGTTTACCGCCAGCGAAGACGCTGTATCGCATCGCCTGATGAATGATGGATGGAGTTACCGATTCACATGGAAGCAACCGGTCAAGCCATTGATCAACCTGAAAGGCTTTTTGCTCGAAATACTCGGTAATGTTCACGATTGGCTCGGATTTAGAAGGGGACTGCGTCATCAAGTGGACCTTCCTGGTGTTCTTCTTCAGATTGAATTCGTTTGGGACCGGAAGTGGCGTTGTTTGCAGAATGAGCTTGAGGAGTTTCAGAGGCGTTCATTTGCATGTCTTTTAAAACCTCAAAAGGAACGACTTTGATTTCGCCTCGCTCCCGCAATAGCATTTCGACTTTGCGCTCAGCGTCTTGCAACTGAGACTGACATCGGCGCGCAAGTCCCACGCCCTCCTCAAAAAGTTCCAGCGCGCGTTCAAGCGGCAAATCACCTGACTCAAGCTGCGCGACCACCTGCTCCAGCGAAGCCAGCGAGGACTCGAAGCTCATTTCTTGTTCCTTGTTTTTAGCCATAAGCCTTCACCAAACCCCATTTCAATCTGCCCGGCAGCCGACTTCCCCGTCTTCAAAACGCAGCGTTAGTCTCTGTCCGGATTTCACTGCCGCCGCCTGCGAAACCAGATTGCCGGATTCGTCTTTCACCAAAACATATCCGCGTCCCAGCACTGAAAGAGGCGAGAGCATATCAAGCTTACTAGCGGCTACAGCCAGATTGTGTTGTTGAAACTCCAATCTTTTCTGAATCGCACGATTGATTCGTTGACCCAGCGCATCCAGCCGGGCGGATTTGATTGCGAGCAGAGCGCGATAGTCAGTCGCCTCAAGCCTTCGCTTCGCATTTTGAAGGCGCGTCCCTGAATTTCTCAAATGCTTCTCAACAGCGTCAGCCGCGCGCTTTTCAAGCTCGCAACATTTTGCTGAAAGCGATGAAACCACCTTTGCCGTCTCTACGAATCCCTGACTCTCGATCAGATCGCGCAATTCCGATCTGCGCAGAAGCAAATAGTAATTCATCACGCGAGTCAGCGAATTTTGTAACTGTTCTATTCTCAAATCCAGATCATTCAATTCCGTAGCCACAATCTCGGCTGCCGCAGAAGGCGTTGGAGCGCGACGGTCCGCAACGAAATCCGCAATCGTATAATCGGTTTCGTGACCGACAGCCGAAACCACAGGGATTTCAGATTCATAGATCGCGCGGGCGACTTGCTCTTCATTGAACGCCCACAGGTCTTCTATTGAACCGCCGCCGCGACCAACGATGATCACATCAATTTCGTGACCGGATTTTTTCGCCTGCTTGTTGAGCAACCGAATCGCGTCTGCGATCTCACGAGCCGCGCCAGTTCCCTGCACTCTTACCGGCGCGATCATGACGTCAATTCCCCGATTGCGCCTTTCGAGTATTTGCAACATATCACGCAGCGCGGCCCCGACCGGCGAAGTCACGATTCCGACACGCCGTGGCAGCAACGGCAATTCCCTCTTCCGAGATTCGTCAAATAAGCCTTCGGCGGCGAGCCTCCTTACCTGCTGTTCGAAGGCGAGTTGCAGAGCGCCGACGCCTAGAGGTTCCATGACCTCGACAATGATCTGGTATTCGCCGCGAGGCTCATAAACGCTCAAGCGCCCTCGCAGGCGAACTTCAAGCCCGTTCTCAGGCTCGAATCGCATCAGCCGATTCCACTGTCTGTAAAAGACCGCGCGGAGTTGCGATGACGAATCTTTCAAAGTGAAATACCAGTGGCCCGATTGATGCCGCTTGTAATTTGAAACTTCTCCCTGCACATGCAAAGCGAAAAACTCCGATTCCAGCGTGTCTTTGACCTTCTCGGTCACTTCGGTGACGGAGAGCACGCGTTGCTCAGCAAAGAGCGCGGCAAGCAACTTGGAACTGGAATCGCTCATATAGATTTATTCGGGCGATGCGGCATGTTTGAGGAAGCGGCATCTTAGCATCGGCATATACCCCGTTCAAGCAAAGCTAATCCGACAGTAAAATCACACGCCCAATTTCGTCCCTATGAATCGCATGCTATATTTGCGGCGCAGTGGACGGGACATTCACTATGCCTCATTTATCAATTGTTATTCCTGCATACAACGAAGAGAATCGCATTGGCTGGACTCTTAAAGAAACATTCAGTTATTTAGACAAACAGAACTACACCAGCGAAGTGATCGTGGTTAATGACGGTTCAACAGACCGGACCGTTGAAACGGCGCGCAATTTTGAGAGTCAAGCGACTGGCAGGTTAAGACTGATCGAAAACCCTGGGAATCGAGGCAAGGGCTACTCAGTGCGGAATGGAATGCTTCAAGCCGCAGGCGAGATCATTCTCTTTTTCGATGCTGATCTGGCGACGCCGACCAGTGAGATTGTCAAAGTGGTCGAGCCGATTGCCGGGGGGCGCTACGATGTCGTCTTCGGGTCTCGCGCAATAGATCGCAGTTTGATCGGAACACATCAATCCCCTGCTCGTGAGATCATCGGACGAGCCGGCAATTTGATCCAGTTCGCGTTCACAGGTTTGAGATTCAAAGACACGCAATGTGGATTCAAGGCGTTCCGAAAAGAAGCCGCGCAAGCCGTTTTCAAATTACAGCGGATTGACGGATTCGGCTTTGATCCGGAAATACTTTTCATTGCTAAAAAACAAGGCTGGCGATTGCTGGAGACCCCAGTGCGCTGGAATCATGTCGAAGGCTCGAAACTGAATCCGATACTTTCGCCGATCAAAGTGTTGATGGAAGTATCAACCATTGGCTGGAATAATCTGATCGGCAAATACGACTCGGTAAAGGCTGAAGAAAGCGCAGACACTACCTGATCAAATCACTATGGGCAGACTGAACGTTAACATTGATCATATTGCGACAATTCGCCAGGCTCGGCGAACCAATGAGCCAAATCCGGTTTCCGCCGCCGTAATTTGCGAACTCGCCGGCGCTGACGGGATCACGACTCACCTCAGGAGCGACCGCCGCCACATTCAAGATTACGATCTGATCGCGCTTAAGCAGGTTGTGATCACTCATCTCAACGTCGAGATGGCCGCGACTGACGAAATGGTAGAGATTGCCATTGGCGTCAAGCCAGATGTCGTTACGCTAGTGCCTGAGCGTCCACAAGAGATCACCACCGAAGGCGGACTTGATGTTTTATCGAACAAAAAAGCAATCAAGTCAGCGATCAAAGGTTTAAATAGCGCCGGCATTTTCGTCAGCCTTTTCATTGATCCCGACATTGAGCAAATCAAGGCGGCGGAAAAGCTGGGAGCTTATCAAGTTGAAATTTGCACTGCGAGCTATGCGCAACTGAATGAACATCCGGGAGACGCGACCGTCCGCAAAACCAAAGCGATTGAAAAAGAACTCGCGCGTATCAGAGCCTCCGCGCGTTCAGCGACAAAATCCGGTTTGAAGGTCGCAGCCGGACACGGCCTGACCTATCGAAACGTTGGCGCGGTCGCTCGCATATCTGAGATTGAGGAATTTAACATCGGTCACAATATAATTGCGCGCGCGGCGTTGGTCGGGCTTGATCGCGCGGTGCGCGAAATGATCGAAGCGATTCGTATCGCGCAGGCGAAGTAAGCGAATTGAGTTTTAAAAGAAAATATGCCGGACAAAACTCGGCCCCAAATCCTGCTTTTATTACCGCTCGCGCTGATCTCGTGTTTGTTCGCCGCTTTGGCTGGGCAGCCTCACAGGCAAAATTCTTCAAAGCAGGAGAGCAAAACGAAGACTCTTCCCATTAGCTCTCATGTCGTTCTGATTACCATCAGCGGCTTGCGATCTGATTTTGTTACTAATGCGGAATCATATCGCCTGCGCATTCCAACCATTCTGTCATTGCGAGCGAAAGGCTCATATGCGGTGGGAATCGAAAGTGTCTTCCCTTCTCAGACACTTCCATCTCACGCAACAATAATCACTGGATCTCTACCAGCAGATCATGGCGTTACCGCCGATTATGCTTTTGACGAGAAAGGCTCGCTTCAGTCTCCGCAGCCATACAGGTCGGCCAAGTCTATAAAAACCGACACTATTTGTGACCTGGCCAGGCGTGGGAATCTAGTTACAGCGGCTGTCGGCTTCCCTCTCACAACTGACGCTGTGATAGATTTCAATCTGCCAGATACCGTTGAGGAAAAAAAGGATGGCTTATCAGACCGACCAGCCAGAGATCGGGACGCCCACTCCTCAGGATTGAGAAATGAAATTCTATCGGCGCTGAAATCGGAATCGAAAGCAACGCCGATTGGCAAAAGCGAGAGGCTTCTCAGTTCTCCAGAAGATTTATTCAAAGCTTCAGCAGGCGCATACCTGATTGAAAAATATCGCCCCAACTTACTGCTGATCAATTTCACTTCGTTCGATGCTGCCCAGCGACGTTATGGCTTGCTTTCAGATGAATCTGTGAGGTCTTTGGAACTGGTTGATGAGTTGATCAAAAAGATTATTCATGCGGCTGAGCATGCGCGAATAATCGAGGAAACAACCTTTATCATAATTTCCGATTCCGGCGCGGCGAAAATTGAAAAAGAGTTTAGCCCCAATGTTATATTGGCTCAAAAAGGGTGGCTGACTTCCGACGCTCAAGGGAGAATAATTTCCTGGCAGGCCATCGCAGAGTCATTTGGAGGTTCAGCGGCAATCTTTGTCAGAAATCCGCAAGATGAAGTCTTCGTTCGTGAGGTTGAGACTTTCTTTCATAAGCAGGCTGAGAAGCCGGACAGTCCGATATGGCGAGTTATACCCAAGCGTGATGCGACAAAACTCGGAGCTGATCCCCGTGTGGCTCTTTATCTCGATGCAGCCCCTTCTTATGCGATATCGTCCAGAACAACCGGATCGTCCATTACCAGGTCAGCAAATCGCACAGCTCAGGGATACTCGCCTTCACGGTCAGAAATGCGGGCTGTATTCATCGTCGCTGGGAAAGGAATCAAATCCGGCGCGAAGATGGAATATGCGCGGTTAATTGACGTTGCGCCGACAATAGCAAAACTGCTTGGTTTGGAAATGAAAACGGCTCGCGGTAGAGTACTCGCCGAGGTGATCAGACAATGAAAAGACTTCGGGTTAATGGCTTTGAGCTTGCTTATCGCGATGAGCATTCTGGTGAGGAATCTGGAGCGCCCATTGTCTTCCTGCTTGCTTTCCCGCTTAATCAATCTATGTGGGATGATCAGGTAAAAGCCCTTCGTGACAGGCATAGAGTGATTACGTTTGATTGGCGAGGTTTTGGCGGGAGTGCGCTTGGCTCTGAAAGCACGACAATTGATCGTTTTGCCGATGACCTCGCTGGCCTTTTGAACCAACTCGGAATTGAGCGGGCGATTGTTTGTGGACTTTCTATGGGGGGATACGCGGCTTTCGCTTTTTACAGAAAATACGCTGAAAAGGTTTCCGCGATCATCCTCGCTGATACACGCGCTAAAGCTGATAGTGATGAAGGAAAGAAGGCCAGATACGACTTGGCAGAGCTTGTGCGCAAGTCGGGGCCGTCGGCATTGGTTGAAATGATGATCCCCAGGCTGCTTGGCGCGACAACATTGCATAGTAATCGGCAAATTGCTGAGCGTATACGAAAGATGATTGAATCAAACGCGGCAGAAGGCATTGCCCAGGCATCGCTTGCCATGTCAGCGAGGAGAGATTCGACTGATTTGCTTGAGCGCATTGATTGTCCATCGTTGGTGGTTGTCGGAGCTGAAGATAAACTTATTCCTCAAAGTGAAGCTAAAGAAATGAGCGGCATGATTCGCAATGCCGAGTTTGAGGTTATCTCTGGCGCAGGCCATCTGGCTAACATCGAGCAGTCTGACGCTTTCAATTTCGTCATAACAAAATTTATAACAGCGTTATGACGACAAAGTTCAACTCGGATTTGGTTTTTTGATTACCTGATTATGCATTGTCAGAATTGTGGACACAGCTTGGCGCCTAAAAGCCTGTACTGCAACCGATGTGGCTCAAAGGTAAAAGACGAAGTCGCGCCGCGTCGGGCCGCGCATCTCGAAGTGCCTCCCCCGCGTCCCGCTCGACGCGCGCCGACGGTCCCTTCATTGTCTGATCCAGATTCATTTGAGGATTACGAGGAAGATTACTCTGACTATGACACTGAAGATGGTCAGGAAGGATCGAATGGTAAAGAGCAAATAATTTTCAGCATTACTCCGGTGTTTTACGAAGTCGGCCTGACTTACCTGTGGGCTGTAGCGCTTTCGCTGATCGTAACGATAGCGATTGCATATGCGCGCGGCGATTGGTGGTTAGCAGTTATCAGCGCTACGATATTTTTGGTGATGCCGGTTATTCGACATATCCGACTCAAACACACAGTATATACGCTGACTAACATCAAGGTTGAAATTCGGTCAGGGATATTTTCAAAGTCGGCCCGCAATATCCCACTCCGTCATATACAAGATGTGACTGTTAGCGAAACACTAAAAGAACGTTTGATCGGTATTGGAGATATACTCATTGATAGCGCTGCCATAGAAGGTAAAATAGCAATGAATAACATAAAAAATCCGCGTAAGTATGCGGATATGATTCTGGATCAGTTGCAGTACTGGAATTGAAAAACTACTGCTACTTTGTAAATCTCAAACACTCCCTGTTAATTCAGTCAGCGCAGCATCCCATTGATACAAAAATCACAGGAGGTTGCATGTCGAAGTATCCCATGATTCTGCGAATATTTACTTTCCTCGGTAAAAGTAACTTCATAGCAATTTTCCCCATATTGTTTTTGACCTTCAATTGTGTTCAAGGCCAAAACAGCAATAACGCATCTAACAGCACTCACAGCCCCAAGCCTTCTCAATCAGCCAAGATTTTGTTGCCTGATCGCGTTAGCGATCACTGGCGCGCTATTAGTCAAATACGGGTTCTAAATGCTGGG
>WBZO01000829.1_pt1 | contig 56730 bp, 45 predicted proteins | sample 5204261 | NCBI WGS metagenome assembly WBZO01 (sample SAMN12412400, study PRJNA552823) | activated sludge metagenome | isolation source: activated sludge from anammox sidestream of wastewater treatment plant... | place: USA: North Carolina | collected 2017-09
ATTCCTGACGATGCTCCTGCACCAACCGGACTGCCCGTTCTTTTACTTCCGGGGAAAACTGATTTTGTTTCTTCATGGCTCTATTCTCTCAAAGGTTAGAGCCTCCTCAAAACCCGGGGCGGTTCAGAGCGGCTTGCGCGATGTCCGGCGTGTAGTCCGCCTCGGCATAGGTGATGTATCGGTGCTGTTGATCGCGGGTCACTTCTGTGGGAAGGGCAGCATCAGCATTCTTGCGGCCATAGACGACCGAGCAGGACTTACGGGCATTGCCGTACTCGTCGAGATCCAGTCCAAAGGTGTGCGAGATGCGGGGGTCGGCCGGATTGCGCTCGTAGTTGAGCGAGATGGACTCTCGGCCTACCGAAAAGAAGACGCCGTGCCGCTGATTGCCACGCGGCTGCAACCAGCGAATCTCGAAGTTGTTCTCGGTAACTGTGTAGGGGTGCTCTTGTTCTGCTGAGCCGTCGTAGCTGTAGATTTCCTGCCGGAGTGGCAAGCCCTTCAAGGAACGGACGCATTCACGCAGTTCGCCGGCGCTTAGCCCCGCAGGGAAAACCGGCTCGGGGATGCGCTGTTCTCGCCTGTAGTACTCGTGTCGATACTGATGCAGGACTCGCGGTTGGTCAAGGAACGCACCCGTGTGATACCAGGTTCGGGTCGTGACCGGTGGCTGGTTTAGCTCCGGCGTCAGTTCCTGCGCGCCTCCAACTGCCTGCACGCCAACGACATAGTCCTCGAACGCCTCGGTATCGAACTGCTCGACCATGCCAAAACCACGAAATTCGCGTTCCACGCCATCGAAATAGCCGTGGTGGTAGGCGTAACGGGTGACGAAGCGGTTGCGGCTGATGTGGTCGAAGGTCTCCACGCGCTCGACCACGTGCACCGGGAATGGCAGCCGGGTGATCCAGGGTCTGCCGCCACGCTTGTCCTGCAAATAGAACTTCGTGGACGGCGCGTAGACGACGTGGGTCTCGGCGCCGAGGTTGTTGATGGTCTTGACCAGCAGGTGCGGCTTGTTGCCACCCATCAGGTTGACGTAGCGCATCGGTCGGTGCGCATCGGTCGGTGCGCATCACCGGGTAGGGACGAGGACCAGACCAGGCAGGCGGTGCCGTTGCCGAGCAGGTCGACAGGCGTGATGCTGGCGAGGTCGTCGACGCGCGGGAACACCTTCAGGACCTGCGGACCGCTCCAGCCGTTGCCGGACTGGTTGAAGTACAGGTGCACGCCGTCGCGGTGCAGGTAGATGATGTCGGTGGTGCCGCTGCCGTCGATGTCGGCCAGGCGCAGGCGCTTGGGGTCGAACTGGTCCGGGTTGTCGAACCAGGGTGCGCCGTCCATCGTGACCTTGGCGCCGAAGCGGCCGTAGCCCAGGTTGGGCCAGTAGCAGACCTCGCCGTTGCGGATGCGAACGATGTCGGTGAGGCCGTCGCCGGAGAGATCGGCCAGGTAGATGGACTGCGTGCTGTCGGCGAAGACGATGCGCGGCCCTTTCTCCTCGTCGAGCGCCTGGGCAACGCGGCGGGCGGGGCCAAAACCCTCTTCGGCCAACGACGCATGCCAGACGAATGCGTCGTCCTCGGTGATGAGGACGTCGGCGTGGCCGTCGCCGTCCAGATCGACGAACTTGAGGTTGGGGTCGCCGAAGTTGCGATTCAGGCGCGACGTGAAGGGACGGAAGGGCTGCCAGCCTTCGCCCTCGTCGTGTTCGTAGAGGCCGGGGGTGGGGCCTTCCATGACGACGAGGTCGAGATGCCCATCGCCGGCCAGATCCATGAATTCCGCCCCACCGCTCAGGGCCACGTTGGGTTTGAGGGCGACGGTTTCGAGTGGGGCGAATTGTGATTTGTCGGTAAGTGGGCTCAGATTGCGCTTGTAGTACCAAGCCCCAGCCTGCTCGGTGAGAATGCCAGGTATGCCTTCGCCATGCAGATCAGTCCAACGGTAGCTGCTGCCGTCCAGACCAACAGGTAAGTTTTCCAGGCTCTGCGGATCAACTTCTTCCACCGTATCCTGCACGACCGGCTGACTGTATTCAAATTCGACGGGTGGCAGGCTGCGCTGGTCGTAACCACCGTTGTTGCGGCGATAGCCGGTTTGGGTAACGGACTGCAGGAAGGTATAGGTCAGGTTACGGACATCGGCAGGATCAATTTCATCAGAGTAGGTGAAATCAGTTGAACGCACCAGGCAATTACGCCTTATTCCCGATTCATCCGGGAAATGATGGTACATCAGCACCCGCTGGCAGATGCGGTAAGTACGTACTTCAAAGCCGGCACGGTAAGAAGAGAACGAATCTAGTCGTGCGGGCCAGATACCGGTATCACCAGGCGTTGGAACATTCGCGTCATGCTCACCATAGTCGAACACGACTTCGAATAACCAGGCGTTACTGCCGTCAGGTGCACCGGCATCTGGTGCTTCCGGCCAGGCAGTATCGACCTTTAGTTCCGGGAAATAGGGGGATCGATTCCCGTAGCGGATGCGTTTGAGATAACGCTGCGCCGAGCGGGATTCGTCCGTCCGATTGTGTTCGTGGGCTTTGGAAAGCCGATTGCCATCCGTATCTCCGAATATCCGCCCGGAATTCTCAGGTTTGTAGCCATAGACGATGACATTGCCTTTGTCGTCATGGCTCTGACAGATCAGCCAACTAAAAATACGGCCTGGATCTGCAGGATCGACTATGCGGCTTTCTGGAGATTTACCGTACCAGGTGGTGATGTTGTCCTTGGAAATAGATCGCCAGAACACGTCGGTCGTATTGGTCGTGTTCGTCCATCGCTCGATGCGCGCGAACAGATCTTCGATACGGGGGCGGTAACGCCGGATGCGGTAGATCTTGCCATCAACTGTTCTGGGTGAGAGTTCTTCCCTCGCCCATTTTCCATTGGCATCCTGTACGAGAACAGGTACCAGATCCTCCGCACCTGAAAGAACGAAAACGTCGGAATCGGTACCATCGAGATACTGTGGCAGCCCCTTATCAGTCTTGCGCGTGATCGACGGTAGCGACAATGACCAGCCGAAGCCGAATGGACCATTGCCGGCACCAGAATCGTAAGACAGGGAAAGTTGCGGACCGAAACCAGAACGCCCCGGACTGGTGGCAATAGGAATCGACATCGAGCCAGTACCAGTGACCGGGTTGGCGGCAAACTTCTCACCCATGCCACGAATCGCGCCACCGCCTTTGGGTAAAGTCAGGCTAGGAGCAGACTGCGAAAAAGATTGCTCTTCCGCCGGGGCACCCCCCTTGCGGGTTTGTGTTTCAACCTGATCCGCCTGCTGTTTCACTTGCCTTCCTCCTTTACAGAGAATATCTGGCTGGATCTTTCCGAATCAGCCTGACAAGAAACTGTTTTCAGGTTTCAGAACAGCAGCGTGTTGAAACCTTTACCGTGAGAAAACATATAACATTTTTACAGCTCTGTAAAATATGATATTACGGCGTCATCATGTCAGGTAAATAAATTTGGGGCTGTAGCAGACCGATTTGGACGTACGATAAACATCTGCTTTATTTGGGTAACAAAATTTTCTTACGATCTACTGTTCCGCAACCGCAGTGCATTGCCAACCACTGATGCCGAACTCAGACTCATGGCCAGGGCGGCAATCATCGGCGATAACAGCCACCCCGTGAAGGGGTACAGGATGCCTGCGGCGACCGGAATACCCATGACATTGTAAAGAAAAGCAAATGCCAGATTCTGCTTCATGTTGCGCACTGTGCTCACCGACAATGTGCGTGCGGTAGCGATTCCGCGCAAATCACCCTTGATGAGGGTGACCTGAGCGCTATTCATCGCAACATCGGTTCCTGTACCCATTGCAATGCCGACATCTGCCTTGGCAAGGGCTGGAGCATCGTTGATGCCATCACCCGCCATGGCAACGATACGGCCTTCTTTTTGCAAACGCTCGATCAGTGAAAGCTTATCTGCAGGTTTGACCTCACCGTAAACCTCATCGATGCCCAGTTTCGTACCGACTGCCTTGGCAGTCGTCTGACCATCACCTGTGGCCATGATCACGCTCAGGCCCGCCTCTTTCAGTGCAGCCAGGGCCTCGGGTGTACTGGCCTTCACCGGATCGGACACCGCGAGCAATCCGGCAAGCTGGCCATCCACAGCCAGATACATGACGCTGGCCCCTTCGCCGCGCAGCGATTCGGCTTGCGACATCAGCGAAGTGACCGATACGCCGGTTTGCTCCATCAGTACTGTGTTGCCGAGCGCAAGCTGCTGCTGCTCCACATTACCACGCACGCCAATACCGGATCCCGATTCGAAGGTCTGGGGTTTGACAAGTACAAGTCCCTGGGCACGGGCAGCATGAACGATGGCCTCAGCCAGCGGGTGCTCACTGCCCTGGTCGAGGCTGGCCGCAAGACGCAGCACTTCCTCGGCGGTGAAACCATCGGCTGGCACTACGCGGTCAAAGGCGGGCCGCCCTTCAGTCAAGGTGCCAGTCTTATCGATGACCAGCGTATCGACCTTACGCAGATTCTCGATCGCCGCTGCATCGCGGAACAACACGCCCTGCGTGGCACCACGCCCCGTAGCAACCATGATCGACATCGGTGTGGCCAGCCCCAGCGCGCACGGGCATGCGATGATCAGCACCGCGACAGCATTGATCAGCCCGTATACCCAGGAAGGTTGCGGCCCGAACATTCCCCAAACAAAGAAAGTGGTAATGGCAATGACGACGACGGCTATTACGAAGTAGCCGGCCACCACGTCTGCCATACGCTGCATCGGCGCTCTGGAACGTTGCGCCTGAGCGACCATTTGCACGATTTGCGAGAGTACGGTGTCCGAGCCAATCCGTTCCGAGCGCATGACCAGCGAACCGCTGGTATTCAGCGTGGCCCCAATGACCTTGTCACCCTGGCGCTTGCTGACGGGCAACGGCTCGCCGGTCAGCATCGACTCATCCACCGAACTGCTGCCTTCGAACACCACACCATCGACGGGCACTTTTTCACCAGGCCGGATGCGCAGCAAGTCGCCGACATGCACGTGGCTCAGCGGCACATCTTCCTCACTGCCATCTACGCGGAGGCGGCGTGCAGTCTTGGGAGCCAGGCCCAACAGGGATTTGATTGCTGCCGATGTCTGCGAGCGGGCCTTCAGCTCCAGTACCTGACCCAGCAGTGTGAGTGAAATGATGACTACAGCAGCCTCGAAGTACACCCCGACACGCCCCATTGACATGAATGATGCGGGAAACACCTGGGGTGCAACAGTCGCAACCACACTATAAATAAAGGCTGCTCCTGTGCCCAGGCTGATGAGTGTCCACATGTTCGGGCTGCGGTTATACACGGACTGCCATCCGCGCAGGAAGAAAGGCCAACCGGCCCATAGAACGACTGGCAGCGACAGAACCAGCTCAACCCAGCTTTGCTGCGTCATATCCATCAACTGCAGATGCTCGCCAAACATTGCCAGAATCAGTACAACCAGCGTCAGAGGCAGTGTCCACCAGAAGCGCCGCGAGAAATCGCGCAACTCAGGATTGTCATCATCAAGATCAGGTAGCAGCGGCTCCAAAGCCATACCGCATTTTGGGCAGGTACCCGGATGATCCTGGCGAATCTCGGGGTGCATCGGACAGGTATAGATCGTCCCGGATGCATCGGCAGGTGGCTGTGCCGTGGCTGGATCATGACTATTGGGCTGATGATGTTCGTGTCTCATAGCATACCTCTCAGAGTTAGGAACAGGACAACTTTGCAGACTATGATCAGCAGTACGTCGCAGGTGCCCTTACTCCACCATACACCAGACCATCCACCCCTGGCGAGCTATCGGCATACCATGGAACTAAACAACAGATGATGGATATGCATTATCGTCAACAGCAGTCGATCAGAGCTCGATTGCAAAATTCATATTGCATCTTTCAGAATGTGAATCGTTCTCATTTCTTGGTCTTTCTGTATATGTGCTCAACCGATTCCTCCAAGGATATCGTACCAACTGCCGATTCTGCGATGCAGCAGGTTTATTTCCTGTACAGCGATCATCATGACTAGCTGTACAGCTGGTTACGCCACCGGTTGGATTGGAAGGTGACAAAACGTTCCTGGGGGTCTTCTATCAGGGCAGCGTCGAAATTACGCCTGCAGCAGGTACCCCATCCCTCATCCAGGCGGGACAGCAAACCCGTTTTACTACCGATGCCTCAGCAGCGGTCGAATCAGCCGACAGTGCACGCGAAGCCTGGAGCCGTGGTGTACTGGTAGCCTGGATATGACACTGGACGATGTCGTGCAGGAACTGCGCCGTTATCGCGGCGGGTATCTGGGTATAGCCCCTGAAGTGGCTGGTCTGCGCGTGTTCGGCAGCTTCCCGCTGCGGGACACCGACGATACCCTGACCATGCTGGCATCTGCTCTCCCGATCCACATCCAGCGCATATTGCCCTAGTGGGTCAGCATCGAAGCACGAACCGACGCTGATCCCAACCGCTGAACGGTAGTCAGTGTCTGTTCTGATTGGTCTGATATCCATAATCTTTTCCATTAATTAGAACAATTCTTCCTGAAAGGAATAGTTTTCCTTTAATAACGTACTGATCCTGGACAGTCCGCTGATACGAACGCCGAGTAATCTCAGCTTTTGTTCCAAAGGAACACGCCGGAGACAATCTCTCGCAGCCTTGCGAATAATGGATGCATCAGCAGTCGGATTCCGTACAGTCAAATCACGTGTGATCGTTTGAAAATTTTCGTACCGCAATTTGATACCAATCGTTCGCCCGACATATCCCTTGCGTTGTAAATCTTCCGCAACACGCGTACACAATCCGGTGAAGATATCCGACAGTATTTCCCGATCCTCACGCACATGAAGGTCTCGTTCAAAGGTTGCTTCACGACTGATCGACTTGGATTCTGAACTGATTACCACAGGGCGACTATCGCGGCCATGGGCTGAATCATGGAGCCAGATTGCATTACTGCGACCAAAATGAGCCTGAAGTAAACTGAGTTCAGCCTCGGCTAATTCCCCGATTTTCTGAATGCCCAGCCTGGTTAGCTTTTCTTCTGCTTTTGGCCCGATTCCGTTAACCTTGCGAACTGGCAAAGGCCAGATTCGATTCGGGATATCAGTATGGGTCAAGACAGTCAATCCATCAGGTTTCTCAAGATCGGAGCTGATTTTTGCCAGGAGCTTGTTGGGCGCTATTCCGATTGAACAAGATAGCCCCGTGGCATCACGCACTGTCTGCTTGATACGCGATGCGAGTAAAGCTGTCTCATCAGGGTGCTCACTCAGATCGATATAAATCTCATCGATACCACGATCTTCTATATGAGGCGTAATCCTTGCAATTGCATTTTTAAACAGTCGCGAATAGTGACGATAGGTATCGAAATCTGCAGGTAACAGTATGGCGTCAGGCGCCAGCTGTGCAGCCCTCATGATCCCCATCGCTGAAAAAACACCGTATGCACGTGCCTCGTAAGTCGATGTCGTTATCACCCCTCGACCGGTATATTCACGCAACCTTGCATATGAACGCTTCCCATCCGGCTGAATGACTGGCTGGTGAACCGATCGGCCGCCTATGACAACCGGTAATCCCCGCAATTCCGGATAACGCAGAAGTTCTACCGATGCATAAAAAGCATCCATATCCAGATGGGCAATACGGCGATTTTTCGTATTCATGCCATGCATATTAATCGTATTTCAAACTCCTCTCCGGGATATTCGGAACAGTGGAAAGCGATCCCGCCCCGCAACCTCTCAGAGTATCAGCCCTCCTCCTGTGCAGCGATATCTCGAAGATCGTACAAAATTTTTTGAAAATGGTTCCGCTTTTTTCCCGCTCGATTGATTTACAGAGTGAGAGCGCAGTTCATACCAGTGATTGACCAGCTGCCCGGAAATACGAGATTGGCATGCAACCGGTTTCGCCCAGGCAGCACATGATCTGATGGTGAAGGCGCTTGCAACGTCACATTAACCCTGTCTGAGAAAAGAAATATCATGTTTTGCAGTCGCTTACCTCGCGCTGCCGCTACGGCGCACCCCTTACCATTCGGCTCATTCCTGTATCTGCTAAGGCTGGTCGTGCAACTGATCTTTGCCGGCGGCTTGTTCATCGCTGCGAGCGGGTCAACCGATACCCAAGCACAAACTACCGCGGCTCCTGCAACCGAACAAGCTCAAGCTATCACCACACGCCGCTACGATATTCCAGCCGGGCCGTTGAACACGGTGCTGACGCGTTTCTCTACTGAATCCGGTATTTTTTCCTTGTAGGTACTAACGATCTTGCTCAAGGCAAGAACAGCCTCGGCGTACAGGGAGTGCTGGATGTGCTGCTGACGGGAACCGGACTGGAAACACAGCATAATGCGCAGTTGCAGTACGTCCTGCAACTGGCTATGAGCGAAGCCGGAACACTTCCCCTAATGACGGTGAGTACGTCGGCTGATACCCTAAAACAAGGCACAGCAGAAGAAGGCTATCGCGTCAGTAATGTCAGTGGAATTGGCTTATGGGATGAACGTAGTTTGCGGGATACGCCCTATTCGATGAGTGTCGTAGAACGGCACAATATAAAACCGTTACGGACGGGATAAATATCCCGTCCAGCCAGCATCAAATGAGCCAAGACATCACACCAGGCAGCGCACGACATGCGTGCCACGCTTGCATTGTATAAATGGTACAGACAATAGAGAAATACTGTCAGATAGTTTACATTTACCGATAGCTGACGCGTGAAACACCTCGAGTATTGACTGATCTTTGAGACGGATTGCAGTAAACCTTGAAATGCACGGCACCTGCAAGTGATCCTGACACTGATTTTTTAGCGCATACAGCTATATTGCCCGCACCTGCAGTATCAATTTCAACATTATCTACTGTGAAATCTCTTGCTGTTGTATTACCCGCTCCGGATAGATTTAACTTAAGCGTGCTTGCCTGGCCCTCGATATTTATACTACCGGCACCACTTTTTCTGACAGATAAGCCATCAGAAAAGTCACCATAAATATTTGTGCTCCCCGCCCCGGAGATTTTGAGTTTTTGAAGCGTAGTACTTTCCACAACCACATTGAGATTGCCATTTCCTGAACCTGGTCTGCGAATGATTAATACTCCATTGGATGAATTGACCTCAACAGATTCCACATAATTGCTATCTCCGGAAATTGTGGCCCTGTTTTCACCACCGGTTTTTATTTCAGTATTGAACGCACCCGATAAAATCAGTGATGTATACGGCTCAGGCAAATAGGATTTACTGACTACTATGCCAGCTGGTGCTATTGCGTTTTGTTCATTGTTACTCGAACAATTTACACTTGCGTATGAAGCACCATTTTCTGAACGAGAATAGGCAGACGCAGAGCCACCCTCAGCGCAGCTGACACTGGTTGAAGTATCAGCAACGCTTGCGTTGATGCAAAGCGACAGCATTATTGAAACGGTTACTTTCTTCAAGATCTGATTCCGCATAAAAAATTTCCCGTACGCTCTAACCCGGTCAAGCTACGATTTTACCGCCACACAGTAGCGCAGTAGGATGTAGTGGGGTACAAACCGCATCCTACTAATTTATATATATTTTTTACCAACCCCAATATATTCCATATAAATATAAATTACAGCTGATTAGCCATAATAACAAAGAGGTTGAAAATAGATTTAGAAAATATCTATGATTAACGGTTACAAAATTTTATGGAGAGAAAATGAAAAAACAGCCTTGTTCACACACAACTGAAGATGTTCCGTTTCCGCAAGCCAATCGGAGGAAATTTCTCCAGCTCGCTGTTCTTGGTAGTAGCATGGGTTTATTTTCAGTAGTATCAGGAATATCGGAAGCCCGTGCAGAAAAAAAAGCAGGTACATTACTGTTAAGTTGTATGGATTACCGCCTCATGGATGAAATTGAACGCTACATGCTCCGTCGAGGGTTGTACCACAACTATGACCATATTGTATTGGCCGGTGCTTCACTGGGTGCTATTACAGATAAATATCCTGCCTGGAGCAGGACTTTTTGGGATCATCTCGACCTGGCGGTCAATCTACACGAGATACACACCGTCATGGTAATGGATCATCGTGACTGTGGCGCATATAAGATATTACTTGGAGAAGATTACTCCAAGGATACAAATAGAGAAACGGCAGAACATACTGCAAGACTCACACAACTCAAAGATATGATCAATAAAAAATATCCAAGAATAGAGGTTGAAACACTATTGATGGGACTGAATGGTGAAGTAGAAGCTATTCCAACTGCTGTAGCAAAACAAGGGTAATGAGATATCTGATATTCAATTTGGTTCAAGTTTTTACTGTTCCAAATCTCTTTCACCACTGAGTCCAGCCAGCAGGATGCGGTGAGGTATGAACCCGCATCCTGCTGTGTTGATTACATTTTCCGAAACAACACCACTATTTCCCAGAAGCTAATAGCAGCACACGCCAGCGCACCCTGCGCTTTTCCACTGTCCAGGGCTTATTGGGCAGCCATCGTTAATCGCGTTTGATTACAGCAACCGGAATGCCAGTGCCGCAATGAAGGTGGGGATTGCTGCAGTCAGCAACAGCCTGAAGGGGTGCACCGCCTCATCATCGAAATGATTACGCAGGATAGCTATACCCGCCGGGTTGGGTGCATTCGCAATGAGAGTCAGGCCACCTCCTGTCACTGCACCACTGACGAGGGCATATTTGAGATCGTCGGATAATCCTTCGACCAGCGAACCCAGATAGGTCAGTGCTGCGTTGTCGGTCACTGCGGTCAGCAGGGTTGCACCGAGGAACATCTGGTCGCTGGTCATGCTCATCAGCAGCGGTTGCAACCACCACTGCTGCTGGCCGCCCAACACTACCAGCCCGGCCAGAAAAAAAGCAACCAGCAGACCTTCACGCAGAATCAGTCGATCCTGATATTGCTGATAGGCATGGGCGATTCCCAGAAAAAACAGGAACAGCCCCATGAACATGGCCGGGTGATGAGAGAACATCACGATGCCCGCCAGAAATGCCAGATGCACCCCGGCCAGCACAGGCGGTACAGCCTCATGACGATTGTTCTCGGTTACCGGCAGCAATCGCAGTTCTTCACGGAACAGCAATGTGACACACAGCGCATTCACCACTACGGCGATGGCTGCCTTCCAGCCGAAAGTCGTCAGCATGAAAGCCGTATCCCAATTCCATTTACTTGCCACCATCAGAACGGGGGGTGCGGCAAAATGTGTCAATGTACCGCCGATGGAAATATTGACGAACAGTACAGCCAGGATGGCGTACTTCATGTGTGCAGAGATCCTTTTCGCGAAAATATGTTCGGCCAGGATCAGTGCAGCCAGTGTCATGGCAGCAGGCTCGGTAATGAACGAACCGAGCAGAGGAATCAATGTCAGGATGGTAAAGCAGAATCCCATACCGCCCGGCAGGGGAATGAGGCGAGTGGCCAAATGAACCGCAGCCATCGCTGTCTGCAGGATCGGGCGGGTACCTGCAATCACCATAATGGCAAAAACGAACATCGGTTCGGTGAAATTGCGGGAATCAACGTAATGTATCGCTGCGGCTTCACCTTCGATGGTGAACAGAGCTACCACCAGCACCAGTGCCCAGAAGCCAAACACCACCTCCACTTCACCCAGCAGATGCCACAGCCCGGCATGCGCGGGCTGGATATACGCCAGTCGCTTGAAGAATCCGGTGCAAAAAGTGTGCAGGATGGCAAGGGTAAACAATCCCGCACCCATCAGTTCGATGAGGGTTGGTGTCATGTTTTATCCTGGAATATCAGCCCGTACCCTTCGTGCTTTGCCAGCAGGTGAAAGGTCATACCCCCTGCTTCAGACTTGCTTCGATGAATGTATCCAGATCACCATCGAGCACAGCCTGGGTATTGCCGATCTCGATATTGGTGCGCAAATCCTTGATACGGGACTGATCCAGCACATAAGAGCGAATCTGGTGACCCCAGGCGATATCGGTTTTGGAATCTTCGATGGCCTGTTTGGTCTCGTTGCGTTTTCTCAGTTCTGCTTCATACAGGCGGGATTTCAGTACTGTCATGGCATCAGCACGGTTGCGGTGCTGGGAGCGGCCACTCTGGCATTGAACGACGATACCAGTTGGAATATGCGTGATTCGGACAGCCGAATCGGTTTTATTGATATGCTGCCCACCCGCGCCTGAGGCACGAAAGGTATCCACCCGCAAATCAGCTGGATTGATGTCGATTTCGATACTGTCATCCACCTCCGGATAGACAAATACGCTGGCAAAAGAAGTATGCCGCCGGTTACCAGAATCAAATGGTGATTTGCGCACCAGCCGGTGCACACCAGTTTCTGTACGCAGATAGCCATAGGCATATTCACCGCTTATCTTGAGCGTGGCACTCTTGATACCGGCTACGTCGCCAGGAGATTCTTCCAGCAGTTCCACTCCCAGTCCACGCCGTTCACAGTAGCGCAGGTACATTCTTTCCAGCATCGACGCCCAGTCCTGTGCTTCAGTTCCACCCGAACCGGACTGGATATCGATAAAACAGTTATTAGGATCCATCGGATCGGAGAACATCCGGCGAAACTCCATCCCGGCCAGTGTCTGATCGAGTTCCGTGACATCATCAGCAATGCTTTGCAAGGTTTCTTCGTCGTTTTCTTCCTGGGCGATCTGCAGCAGTTCATACGTATCTCGCAATTGACGATCAACCGATTGCAGAGTATGTACGATGTTTTCGAGAGATTTTTTCTCACGCCCCATTTCCTGGGCGCGATCCGGATCATTCCAGATAGCGGGATCTTCAGACTGGCGTTCCAGCTCCGTCAGCCGTATTTGCTTGGCATCGAAGTCAAAGATACCTCCGCAAATCAAGACTTCTTTGCTTCATGCCTTCCAGCTGCTCGGTCATTACATTGATTTGTTCGGCTTCCATGACAGCATCCTACCCAAAGTGGTCGATTATACTGTAAGTCTAGTAATGATAGTGTGCGCCGATACCGAGATATTCCACCTTTTCCCTGAAGAACTGGCCGGTAGGGGAATATCCATTGAAGTATTCAAGCAGAAATTGAAGTTTCCTGTTGAAGGCCTGAAAATTATCGAATTGAATACCGGCTCTGGCAGATATATCAGCATTCCAGTTATTCTGTTCATAATTCTTGATATCCACGGCAAAAACCGGCCGTACCAATGCAAATTCCATTTGCCACGGACTTCTGAACTCTATACCGTATTGCGCTGACCAAGGCTTGATCGCCGACGGTTCTTTGCGGAAAATCCCACCACCACCGCCGTAAACACGTATTCCATATGGCAATTCATAGGAAAGTCTGAGATCGGCAGCCTCATAACTAAGATTGATACGCTCTATATCAGTGAGTTTTCTCAACAGGAATTCATCGCCAAGATGAGAACTCTGATGATAAATACGGGCAAAGGCAGAAGCATTACCTGCCCGTACGCTGGTATAGATTCCTCCGATAAAATCGGTATTGATGAGATCAGTGGAGGAAGCACCCAGGTTGAAATCACTGAATATACCGGCCTGGAGCCCGACCTCCCACTGCACAATCGATTGCCCGATATTGGCACGGTAAAATGGTATCGTCTCACCGAAGCTGACAGAGCCATTATGATTACCGTCTACATTTCTCCCCACATAATTGCGGTAGGCAGCCGAGAAATGATTCCAGCGTGGGTCAGCCAGTAATGGCTTGAATAAATGACCTTCCGGCAGGGGGCCGGTTGCCAGCATCGTTGAGCGTGTTGCCAAAGCGCCTTTATCGACAATCGCCTCATCTGGCTCCGGAGAAGCAAGTGAAGGTTGCTGTGCGGTATATTCCACTATTTCCACTCTGGTAACACCGGGAATCTCCGAGAACAGCTGCGTAATCCTGGTACGGTCTTCTGCCGGCAATTTGTCAGCTGGCAGCGTAATATTGCCATTCCGCACGGTTAATGAAGGGAGATCGATCCCGAACTGAAATTTCAGAATGGCTGCAGCATAACCAGCGATATAGGAATCATCTGATGCCGGTGTCGCAGCACTTACAGGGAAGGTACAGAATATTGCAGCTATGATAATTGACAGAAATCGCACAATATCACCTTGGCAGGAAGAATTTCTGATCCTGATAACAAGCAGGCATAACGGGATATTCAGGCACTCCCTGCTCTCTGTTAAAACCGGATAAAAAATAACACTCTTCTTTTTCAGCCAGGCGTTTGAAAGACTGCCTGGCTGAAAAGTACACAACTCAGCTTATTTCAGGAGCACCGGTCAATTGGTGCAGCCGGGCAACCGCTGCCGCATCCAGACCCAGCAGTTTTGCCAGCTCGCGCAGGTAGTTCTCTTCCTTTTCGGTATCGACATTGATCGCTAGCAATGAGGCACTGTAAACCTCGGCTGCAACGACCTGATTCGGCACCTCGGCTACCAGCGCAGCCATATCTGCAGGACGACGCAATTCCTCATCTACCAGTTGTCGTTCAGCCTCGGTAACACCATCCTCACCCACCTTGCCCAGAATACGCGCGTTCTCCTGTTCATCGATGATACCATCCGCCTTTGCGGCCGCAATCATCGCACGCACGATCAAACGCTGGGTATCCGGATCATCAATCGCTTCCATAGCATGCCGATCGATATCGTCTGCACCGGCCGGGGTACCGCTGCCAGCCAGGCGTCCCTTCAGCGCATTCAGCGCCAGAGAACCGAGAATCGCCATGGCACTGCCGCCAAGTGCTCCTTTGCTTGCTTTGACACCTCCACTCAGCAATGCTCCTGCAAGCGCACCAATGCCGGTCAGTTGACTTCCAGTCAGATTACTTGTCTGTTTGCTGCCAAAGAAACCGCGTATCAGATTGAGCAAACCACCGCTGGTTGATGCAGGGTCACGCCCGCTACCATTATCATTGTCATTCAGTAAATTTCTGAGAAACTGCTCCAGTTTTCCACCAGCCCCGTCCAGTTCCAGTGAACCGAGAGCCTGATCCAGGCGCGAACGACTTTGTCCTGAAATACCCTGTTGTAGAAACTGACCGATAATGTTTGCAAAACTCATGGTTATATACTCCTTGCGGTTGGCTCTACGTGTATGAAAACGATCAATTACACTCGACGGCCACCATTTGTTTTGCCTGTACCACAATGATGGTCAGTCGACCTTCAGCTGCTGTTACGATGGATGATAAATGAGTAAAAACGACTTCTGTTTCTATTTTCTTTTACCGGACGATACTTCAAAGCCAGCCTGCTTGGCAAGAATTTTCGCCATCACTTCGATATCACCGCTTGATCAGGTGTTCGACAGGGTGCAATTAATCAAATACTTCATCTCCTGTCGGTTCAAGGTGAGTCGTTTCATTCATCTCCTGGCGGAATCGGGATAATTCGTAATACATTCTAAAGCGTGCCCGATTGATATTGCCCAACGGCCGGTGTTCAGGAAGGCAATGCCAGGGATTCATTTTCAGACGCTTGGCAAACTCGAACTGCGCATCCGAATCGAATCTCTGTCTGGGAATATGGATGGTAGCGGCTGGAATGAATGAAGAGAGTTTTTCCGGCCAGCGCACTGAGCTGTCCTCGATAGGCATTAAATGGGGATCAGTTTGTACCTGGATCATGAGATCAAACTCGACATCTTTTTCATTGAGCGTCTTGATCATGTTCTCCCGTAAATAGTTGAACGGTGGTGTGCCAAAAGGCAAGCCAGGAATATGCCTTTCAACCTCTTTCGTTTTTGGCACAAATGAATACATCATTGCCTGGCCTTCACCCAGCAGATAAGGCGTACAACTCCAGTAGCGCTGTCCCAGCGGATTGTATTGAGTCGCTGTCCACAGGCTCTGCATAAAAAAATCGAGCAAATGAGAATCTTTCGGATTGAGAAAGTAATAAAGTGTCATATCCACCAGACTCCAGTATTGCAACTTGGCATTTTCCCGCGTGTTGGGTGTAACAAATGTCGCCCCTCCGCTGGTTGCAATGAAGTCTTGCGTCAATTTTTCTTCACTCATCAGTTTTTCTCCCGGCACTCCCATGATTTTCATTGCCATACTCATAAACCCGACATCATTGATATCAGCAGGCACATTCGGGCCCGGTCCGGAATAGCGGATATAAGCCGGATAGCTGCGCGGATTGGCAAAAATACCTTTGCGGCAATGCTCCGGCAGATCATCCCGGATGGTGATGGTGGCACGCACGATACCGTGTGTTTTGGTATTACCCCCGCGTTCATAACCTCCCGGTTTGAAGCGCCCGCGCATCTGATCCATCATGAGATCGATAATTTTATTCAGGCTTTCTTCTTCGTCGGGATCAAATCTCTCCTCAGCCAGTTTAAGATCAGAATCCTTGTTCTTGCGTCGCCGATTAATCAGAAATTGGATCAATCTTGAGCCCGGTTCGCGAAAAAGATAATCCCACTGCGGTCGAAACCAGGGTTCCAATCGACGCTCGATGCGCAGCAACAAAATCAAGAAATTGTGAATCGCTTTGAGTACCCGGTTTTTGATTGTCATGTTCATGATGAACCGCCGTTTCCGTTAGCAGGTAAAGCTGAAATGTATTTGAGTGCACGCAACCCGGGCATGAAAAAATATCCGCCCCCCAGTACAGCCGTAAACTGCGGTAAATGACAGATTTTTTGCACCGGTCCGGATGAAGTAGGGCTATTGAAATGATCCGTGCTGTTACCGTTTATCAGCAGTTCACGATTTCCCAGCAAGGGATCCGGTTCCTCCTGCAAGCCACCAAATTTGCCATTCACAATCCAGGCATTCTGGACAAATTCAAACTGTCGCCCTATGTTGGCTACCAGGCAAATGAACTGCAAACCACGTTCAGCAGCAGGTGCATCCGGTTTGACAGCATCTTCCGGTGCAAGGACAGGGCCATAGCTGCGCCCACGCCGCAATAAACGGTGAAAACGAGAGGAAGCAATGAGATCTTCCTCCGGTTTTTGTCCAAACCCCAGGATTTTAACCAGCCGGTTTATCAGTGCGATCGCACCGGTACCCGTTACAACCGCCGGCAAGTCACCTGTCCGGGGATTGGCCCTGCGCACATGAGCACTAACCGGGCAATGATTCCCTTTCGGATCAAGGTCATAGGTAAAATGATTGCCATGATCTTTGGGCAAAATTCCCGGAATGTGCTCCGCAATCAAGGGCGTGCCATTCCGCTCTCTGCCCACCATCGATGCGGCAAACTGCTCCCGCTTCTCCGGGATGGAATCCGATACCTTGTTGAGAAATTGCCAGAAACCGGGAACATTCTGCTCCAGTTGCCGAAGTACCAGATACGTTCCATTGCGGCCAAAGTCTTTCCGTGCAGAATCATCTTCGGCATCCGGCAGATTCACGGCAAATCTGTCTTTTTGAGGGTCAATCAGCGGTCGTGCAGTGTATTGCCCATATTCATTGGGATAACCAAGCACCATCTCGCCGGCAGCCAGTAAATTGGTATAACGATCGTTTGCGTGTGAATCCGTGTCATGCCGATCTGCCCAGTCAATCGCGGGCTGGCTGATCCCATCCTCAAACCCGAAAGGATCAACTCGGCCCATATCCGAGGTGGGTAAATACTGCAGTAACTGAAATGTTTGTGAAAAATACTCGCCTTCTACCGTCGCTTTCCAGGCATCAAGCCCCCCCTTTCTGGCATAAAGCAGCAACAAGACATGCGGTATGTCTGCACCCCCCCCCCATTTCCAGTACTTCGGCGCATTGTGTCCAATATCACCGAGCCGACGACAGCAGTTTTCATTTCTGGTCATGCCATGAACGAATTCATCGGAAAAACCATCAATAATGGATTCATCAATGCCCAATGCACGCAAACCCTGCACGGAAAAAGCGATCTGCAGTGCCGTATCAGGCGGTGGATGAATTGCAATGGCACTGCTGACCGGCGCTGTGCTCAACCATTGTCTGGCGGCACTGGCATCTGTAATATTCAGCAGCATGAAGCAGGTATCAGCCAGCTTTCCGTATCCAAAACGCAGCAATCCCTGTACATCATCGAATTCAAAATCGCCGGATTCTTTCATGTATATACCCCCCTCTCAGATCAGGCTGAGCCACTCACGGATTTCCGCATCATCTGACTGGCGAATTTCCATGCCCTGCCGAATACGGCTGTTGCGCGCCAGATCAATGGCGGTCAGTCCCGGATAAGCCTTGTACCAGACCTCTGTAGGTATCTGATGCCGCCTTTGCGTGTATTTGAATGCGTGCTCACACTGCGCGCCTTCCTTAATCATCCACCTTGTCGTCGGGTAGCCGACAGCATTGCTAAAGGTAAGGTTCAGCCCCCAGCCAACCTTGTTGATAAAGTCATCCATATAGCTTTCGTGGCTGCCATCGTAATTACTGGCAAAGAAAACGCGATGGTTGTTATCCATGAATACCCAGCGGGCGAAATGGATCGTTTTGATACGCGCAAGAAAGCCGTGATTGTAAACATGCCTGGCAAACCAGTCGGTCAGCAGGAGGATGAATTTAAAGGTCAACAGGCGGAACAGCCCTGGTTTTACATCCCCAAACACGCTGTATTGATTACTGACATCCCAATCTTCCTGTTCGGAAAGCACTTTGATATGTTCGTAGGCAGGCCGAATGAAGAGTTCGGGATCGGAGCGCTCCCGCTTTCTCAACCATAATGCAAAGAAGGGAGCAATCACCAATAGCAATGGAGAGAAAAGCAACAGGACCAGCGGCACGCCGATTTTATGAAGCAGATTACGGGTTCTCCATTCACTTGGCGTCGGCTCCGGCGGGGAAAGTACAAGCCTGCCTTTATACTTTTCCATTTCGACATGTGACAAAAGCTTTTGCCGTAGAGTACGAATATTTTCCCGTCCGACCTCTGCAACAATTTTCTGTAAACAGTCAGACAGGCTGTGATGTAGCGCTGCTTCTTCATGGATCTGCCTGACGGTTCGACCCACCCAGTTAACGTAATTGGCACCAGGGCTGACATTACGCATCTTCATCCACTCCAGCAGATTCTGATTTTCAGTAGAGAAATCATCACAGTGGGAGAAGATCTTTGTCAGCCCCGATTCTGCACGTTCCACGAGCTCTGCCAGGAAAGTGTGCATATCCCCGTCGATGTCACCCAGGAAAGCAAGCATGGGTCGCCATGGTCGTGGTTTTACACCAAACTCTTTAATCTCTTGAAGCGTTTTTGCTTCTATGATCACAAACCGTGCAAAATGCAAACGATCCAGTTTCCCGAATGGAACCAGGTCATTATCAGGATCAGCATGCCCGGGGATTGTATTCATCGAAGCGAGCAAGGTACGTAAATCCTGCAGTTGCCCAACACGTACCGTCGCAGCAATCATGAAGGCAGATTGAGGTGTCATGGTCTTCTATCCCGAAAACAGTTGGACAGCGCGTTATTGGGTGTCGCTTTGCGTCAGGGCAAAATCCAGGACGCGCGTTTTGCCCCACCAGACTTTTCCAAGATAAACACCAGGCTCAACCTCGCGAATCTCATCGCGAATCACTTTGGCAACGAATGAAGTTTTAGAGTAATCAATGACGATGGTGTCTTGCCCGTCGAGCCAACTCTTATCGCGATACACCTTGGCAACGATAAACGTCAAACCAAACGGCGTAATCTTGTTGACAAGGACACCCGCCTGACCGCCCGGACAAAATAAATCAAACACCTTGCCCTGCCAGGCAAAAAGACGCGCAAAGGCAGCCACTGTTTTTGAAAAGAGTGATCCCGCCAGAATTGCCGTGCCGCGTGTATCGCCTGTCGGAATATTTCCCGGCGTGGCATGACGATAGATTTCATCCAGTTCTTCACGTGATTTCCCCAACCAAGCTCTGACCGTATTATTCATTTCAGTGACTCCTCATGGTTATACCAAAAACAAATAAACAGAATCGTCTGACAACACGTGATCCGAAACAGGATGATCCAGGACAAGCACCTTACCTATTCAACAAGCTGAAAACCCCCTCGCAGAAAAGAATCAATCCGTATCGAATTCAAAGACCATATTCACAATAACTCTATTCCTGGTTTATCCAATATGCAATTGTTTAATCGCCTCAAAACAGAAAAACAGGATTATGCTGAATAACTATTGGTTACCCGATTTTCTCTAAAATTAATTCAAACATAGCAATACCCTCAATAAAAAAAGGGATATATTATGAAAGCATACTGCAGTAATGGCTTCAAACTTTAGCTTGCCCTGATCAACATTTAACTGGAGATCATCATGAAAACATGTAGAAATATCTTTTATTTCACTGGGATCAGCTTGGTTTTACTTCTTGCAGGATGTTCAGATGATTTATCTCTGAAAATTGCAGCCGAATGTATCAAAGGTAATCACATCCAGTCCGGATCGGTTCTGGATGAAGCACAGTGTGTGAACAGATCTGCAGAGAGCTTTCCGGGAGCAGATGAAGATTATTTCAAGGATATGGACTATGGAATCAGCCAGACTCCTGATAAGGTAGTCGCTGCCCTTGAGCCCTTCGTGCCCGGCGTTTCACAGAATCCGGACGAGGCCGTCAAATCGATAGTCAGAGGCCGAAACAACTGGATCGTCTGGACGGGTGGCAACGACAAGTTCTGGGATTATATGAGTGTGAAAAGCTTTGGCAGCTTCGATCTGCTGAAAGTGCTATCGAATCACCCCAAGCTTGTGAAAAATCCGGGATACAGCCGCGACAACCGATGGCACTGGTTTGGTCTGGTCAATGAACCGTGTTTCATAAAAAAAACCGATGCGCAAGGCAAACTGGTCGGACGTGAAGATCGTTTCGGCTTATATCTGGATGTACGAGATCCGACCTGTCCTGCTGATCCGTTCGAAAATGAGGAAAAATATCCAGGCGTCAAAATTGGTGCGCGTGGCAAAACCGTGCCAGTGGGATCTTATTATGGTTATGCGACTGGTATTGTAGGTCTGCGCCTGTTTCCCAATCCCGATTTCGACGAAGCCGCAAAAAAACGCTGGGATGCCGAGAAATATTATTCTGATCCGAATTACTACAATGATCCCAAACTGGTCAAACCGTACCGGGTGGGAATGGCTTGCAGTTTCTGTCACGTAGGACCCAACCCGACCAACCCGCCTGAAGATCCGGAAAATCCACAGTGGGCCAATCTCAATTCCAATCCAGGGGCACAGTATTTCTGGTTCGACCGGGTATTCGCATACGAGGCCGATAAAACCAGTTTCGCCTACCAGCATCTCCATACCAACCGGCCGGGTGCTTTGGATACCTCGCTCATCTCCACCGACTACATCAACAATCCGCGTACCATGAATGCCGTTTACAGCCTTCCTGCACGGATGCTGAATACCTTACGCTGGGGTGAAGAAAAATTGAATGGTGGCGAGCGGGATAACAAGCAGTTCAATCATTTCAACGCGATCCCTGCCGACAGCCCGCTCAGAACCTTTTTCAAAGATCCGGATACGGTACTGACGCCGCGTGTGCTCAAAGATGGTGCGGATTCGGTCGGTGCACTGGGCGCATTGAATCGTGTTTTCGTCAATATCGGTTTGTTCAGTGAAGAATGGTTACAACACATCAACCCCTTGGTAGGAGGAAAGCCATTTACACCTTTCCCGATCAAAATAGCCGAACAGAATTCCAGCTATTGGCGGGCAACCGAACAGCAGACGCTGGATGGTGCCTTGTTTTTCCTGGTTGCCACCCCTCCGGATCATTTGAAGGATGCTCCCGGGGGTAAACATTACCTGACCGGTGATGAAGAAACTCTGGAGCATGGTAAGAAGGTATTTGCCGAGCATTGTGCTGCCTGCCATTCGAGTAAATTACCGGACGAGGCAAACCAGTTTTTCCCTGATAAAGGGTGTGTCGGCCCTGATTACTTGAAGTGCTGGAATCAGTATTGGCACTGGACCAACTCACCCGAATTCAAGGAAAAAATGACAAAGCTGGTCATGGAAGAAGATTTTCTCAAAGAGAATTTCCTGTCCACAGAGTTACGCATCCCGGTTACATTGCTGGAAACCAATATTTGTGCGTCGATCGCGACCAACGCCATCCAGGGAGATACCTGGGACAATTTTTCTTCGACTTCCTACAAAAAGTTGCCTTCGGTAGGAAAAGCACTGATCCATCATCCAGTTACACGCAAACCTGCAGATTACGTCATGCCAGACGGGGGGCGCGGTTATATTCGTCCACCTTCCCTTTCGAGCATTTGGTCTACAGCACCATTTTTACTGAACAATACGGTCGGGAAATTTTATCCCTCAGGTTCAGTGGAAGATCGTATGAAATCTTTCGAGATCAGTATCGAGCAGCTGCTATGGCCTGAAAAACGCTACTGCGATCAAAAAGATCTGTACTACTACGGACAGGATAAAGAAGGAAAAGACTCCTATGCCTATGATTCGGAAACAGCAAGCAGTTGCGAAGGAAAAACCTATCTGACTCGATCCGGCAAAGAAGTACCGGGAATTATCGATCGAACAACCAAAAGAAGCGAGCTGAGAATACCAAAAAGTTATCTGCCCTGGTACGTCAGCATCCTTCCCATCGGCGACGGGGTGGAACTTGGCCCGTTTCCTGAAGGTATTCCGGTCAACCTGGTTTCCAATACCAATATGGAAATGAGCTGGGGGCAGCGGCTTTCTCTTTCGTGGGATCTTGCAAAGGCTATCGGATGGGATATCTTTGATTTGTGGAAAGCTCAGGAACATCCTGAAAGCATGACTGATGAAGAACTGCGCAAAATATTGAGCGGGATAGTCGATCCTTTACTGGGCGTTAACAAATGCCCGGATTTTGTTGTTAACCGCGGGCATTATTTCGGCACAGACTACCTCCCGGCAGAAGAAGGCAGAACAGCGCTCAATGAAAACGACAAACGTGCTTTGATCGAGTTTCTCAAGACCATGTAATTCTGTAACGGCGGGTAATCCGGCATGCAGCCGGAATATCCGCCGTATTTCTCAATTTACAGCTCATGATGCGCTACCCGTTTTCTGCTTCAGGAGATATTTATGATCGAGCCTGCCTCCCCGGAAAATAATCAGATCGATAGTGATAGTGACGAAAAGTTTGACTATGTCGTCATCGGCTCCGGTGCAGGAGGCGGGCCGGTCGCCTGCAAACTGGCTCTGGCAGGATTTCGTGTGCTGTTGCTGGAAGCTGGAGGAGATGATGAGCCTTGTGATTACAGGGTTCCGGCATTTCATGCACGTGCTTCGGAAAATGAAGCGCTTCGCTGGGATTACTTTGTTCATCATTATGGCGACAAAGTCCGGCAAGAATGTGATTGCAAGTTCAGCAAAGAAAAAAATGGAGTGCTTTACCCTCGCTCGGGCACATTAGGCGGATGTACCGCGCATAATGCCATGGTTCTGATGTATCCCCACAATAGTGACTGGGATTACATTGCCAAACTGATGAATGATCCCAGTTGGCATAGCAGAAATATGCACAAATACTTCCGCCGTCTGGAACGCTGCGAATATGTTCCAAGATGGAAAATCTGGAGTCGCCATGGATTTGACGGCTGGTTGCCAACCAATCCAGCTAACCGCTGGATGCTGTTGAAGGATAAAGTCCTGACAAAACTGACGATCGCCGCAGTGAAAGAATCCCGGCGCATGATGCATCCGCTCAAACGTTTTTTTCTGGGGATTCTGAAATTTATCATTCGCTTCGATCCCAATGACTGGCGTTTGATTCGCAGGATTCCTGAAGGACTGTGCAAAATTCCGATGACGACTCAACACGGCAAGCGGGCAGGTACCAGAGAGTACATCCTGCGGGTTCGGGAACAATGCCCTGACAAATTGATAGTAAGAACCCACTCATTGGTCCAGCGGATCCTGCTCGACGAACATAACAAAGCTTATGGTGTGGCGTATTGCGTGGGGGCTCATCAATATCGCGCTGACCCCCGGTACGAAGAATCAGTTGTCTCCGAAGCCAAAACAGTTTGTGCAAAACGTGAAATCATCATTGCTGCGGGTGCTTTCAATACGCCTCAACTGCTCATGCTATCCGGGATTGGTCCGCGGGAAGAACTGGAAAAACATGAGATCGAGGTAAAAGTAGAACTGCCAGGTGTCGGAAAAAATTTACAGGATCGCTATGAAATCGGCGTGGTAACGAAACTCAAAGAAAACATTCCCCTGATCAAAGGAATGAAATTACGCCCGCCAGAACCTGGAGAAGAGCCAGATCCGCAATACGCACTGTGGCTCCAGGAAAAAGGACCTTACACCACGAACGGTGCAACGATTGCGCTCATCAAGCGCTCTTCTGCCAGACATCCAGATGACGATCCGGATCTGTTGATTTTTGGATTGCTCGGTAATTTCAGCGGCTACTATCCAGGCTATGCTCGTGACATTACTCGAGATAACAGTCGCTATCCTAATGCGCTATGTAATAAGAATGGCGACCACTCCGATACCTGCAAAGAGAATATCTTTACCTGGGCCATTCTCAAGGCACACGCAAGCAACACGGGATATGTCATCTTACGATCCAGCGATCCACGCGATGTGCCTGACATCAACTTCAACTACTTTCCTGAAGAGGGAGATGACGGCGGTAGCGAGAAGGATCTGGAGTCAGTAGTAGAGGGCGTGGAAACTGTTCGCAATATTCTCGAAGATTGCGGAGATCTGGTTGATGAAGAAATTCTGCCGGGTGCAAACGTCAGCAGCCGAGATGAAATCCGTCAGTTCATCAAAGATCAGGCCTGGGGGCACCATGCTTCCTGCACCTGCAAAATGGGACCGCGAAGCGATGAAATGGCCGTCGTCGATAGCCGGTTCCGTGTTTATGGAACCACTGGCCTGCGGATTGTCGATGCTTCAATCTTTCCCAGAATACCGGGTTTTTTTATTGTATCCGCCATCTACATGATCAGTGAAAAGGCCGGTGAAGTCATTATTGAAGATGTAAGGAGTAAACTTGGAAACCACAGCTGATCACTTATCAGCTTCTGTAAACCCTGAGCATTTCGAGTTCGATTTTAACGCCGCAATGCACCCTTCAGCGAGATATTGAACAGGTTCTTACCGAGTAAATGCTTCATCTCCCTCGGCACCGCGCCGGGGTTTCCATTGAGTGCTGTAGTATTCTCCGCGATTTCGCGCCCAGGGATCGAACAGGTTGACCACACCCTGAAGCTCATCCGCCAGCTCGGGCAACGTTCTCAACAGGACTCGCTTCAGCGGAGAAACCGGTTGCCGGTGACCATTGTACGTCCCCTCTTCCATTATTTCCGGGCCCAGCCCATTGTGCATTACCCACTCCACTCCCAGGGTGCTATAGAACTCCGGGCGAAAACTCGAAGTAAAAAACCGGTCGCTGAAGAGCCTGCGTGAAGCATTGAGAACGAACACGACGAACTGGGTTTCCGAAATGGCAAAACCGTGCGGCCGTTTGAATTCCGCCAGCCAGCCGACAACTGTATCGACATCCTCGATATTGTCTACAAGACTGCCGTCGGGGTGCCCCAGACAATCGTTAATGGGTGATTTGTCGTCATTCAGCTGAGCGTTTGTGATCAATCTAGATTCATCGCACCGGTGCTGTCCGTATACCTCACGTAATATCCGCACGAGCTGCTCCTGTTCGCGACGAACAGACGAATCTCCGGGCACGCGCGGATCGATGAAATCATCGAAGCTGGTCAATTGCTTCAACCCGTACTGCCGACGAAACTCGTTATAGCGCGGAATACCCCGCTCCCGGTCGCGAATGAGATCAAGTGCAGCAATGTCGATTTGCCGGGTGGATGATTGCAGATGAGGGATCTTCAGGTTTTGCAAGAATCGGGGATGATTCTGGAGCGTCAACGCACCTGCCCGCTGACGACCCATGCTGAGCGCCCAGTTTGCCAGACCTTTCTGCCGCATCGCCCCGGTGGCTTTACCGCGAAAAGTATCGATGACAGGTATTTTTTGCTGAATGATATTCGGATTGTTATGCCATTCGCGGTATTCAATCAAATCCGGCAACAAAGGATGCAGCCGATATACCGTGACGAACTCTTCAGGAAAACTGAAAGGAGAACCAAAATGGTTGACTCCGCCATTGATATCTTCGTTGCGGGTGAGTGTCCAGATATCCTTTCTGTTGCGATCGACCAGGGAATAGAGCGGCGCGCCTTCATAGCGATGATTGCCTAACCCGAAAATACCTGCTCCGCCAGCGAAAGCGGCATGAAGACTATTGCTGATACCTTCGGTATCGTCCAGCTGGCGGATAATTTCTCTCAGTACCTCGGATACCGCCGCATGTTCGTGAAATAACCCATGCCAGTTGGCGTTCATCCCCCGATACAGCGGCTCGTTGTACAGCAGCTGCGTCGTCCATTCAAGGGTGTGGATCTTGGCGATCTCGGCGGCAATCACCAATCGGGCTACATTGAATAATTCGCCTGCCGTGACATCGCGGTAACGAATGATCATTTCGGGATATGCCGGATTCCTCAGGCCGCTGTCAGCATCAGGTGTTTTGGCTGCCTGCTTGCGGAATTCCTCAACAAAAGCATTGTGCTCTCTGGCAAAGACATTGTGAAAAAAACTCAATCCAATGGACCAGTTGTCCGGAAAAGCGACTGCTTCCTGGCCTGACCATGCCGGATCGATCGGATCATCCACTTCAAAGGTTGGCAAGTATCCGGATTCATCGCTCCTGTCCACGCTTTCCCTTACATGAATCAGCGCTAATTTGGCAGTATCCTCGGTATCCCGTTTCACCCGCTGACCGGAACGCTCGTCATAACCATAAAGCTGTGAAGCATCCCACCAGGCTGTCACATGATTACGTGTTGTTTTCGGCGCGCGTGTGCGATAGAGGTGGCCGTCATGCATGAACGATGCGGGCGGTGTATCATCATCGATCGGTGCAACATTGATTCTGTCACCCGGCCGGCAGCCCAGCTGGCGAGCCTCCTCCTCCGTCAAAGGCTGTTCGATGTTGTCAATCCGCTTGGTCATACAACCCACCGTCATCCACGCTGACTGCTCAGATTCCTCTTCTATATGAGAAAACCAGTCATGGGTCATGAACTGAATCCAGAAAGCTGCCAGCACATTCAGGGCCGGTGCTTTTTTGTAATCACATGCGGATTTTTCAAGATCGCCGGATAACTCGTCGTCGTTCCGGCATTTATCAGGCTGTGACTGCGTGCGCGTAAACAATTTCCGGCTGATGACCTGTGGATCAGGTTTCAGCAAACCCAATCGATCTCCATGACGATTCCTGGCCATCTCATCGAGGCCCAGATCAGGAAAGGTCGTATCGAACTGGACATTACGCGCAAAGATCTGACGAGTTGAGCCCATCAACGGATTGTAGATATCGTTACAGATACCAGTAACAGTACGGAAACGAATCAATTCACCAGCACATATCTGGTGTTCCTGATCATGCTCAACGTCCTTGTAATGAGGATGAGTTGGCGGTAACTGCATTTCCGGCCAGACTTGTAAAACAGGGCCTGCCCTGCCATCACGGCCTGTCACATAAGCCTGATAGGTACCGCTGTTGTCAAAGAGATTGAACTTGATCAGCTCGATCCGCTGCAACTCCAGTTCATAAAGCGCACTGTTGATGCCACGTTCATTCGGACCGAAAAACGAGCTGGCCAATGGCGAAGAAGATAATGACAAGCTGTCACCTGTTCCCCAGAAATTTGGCCAATCCAGCCAGGGATTCCGGTTGAGTACCACAGCATGATCTCCACCGAGACAATGCGCCCGTCTCCCGGTGACCTTACCGAGAAACCGCTGTTCTCTCGTCTTGGCAACGTGTTGAATGTCACCTTGCATGAGCACAGAGAGACAGGATATTTCAGGTTCCAAAGCATCACATCCGCTCAAAAGCAGTAATCCTGTCAGTACGATAACTATCGGAAAGTGGCTCATCTGAAATCCAGAAACTCTACCAGGCTATTAGAAATTCATACGAATCCCGCGAGAATCAAACCGTTACTCCATTCGGAATGACTCTTGGATTCATCCGGTCATAGGGAACGGATCGGCTGCTGTTTCTTTGATCGATTTGTCCTTCTATTTCCTGGAGGCGTTTTCTGAAGCGCTCTATGACATCACGTGCTGCCGGGTCAAATTGCCGCAACGGATACTGGCCGATCCGATTGACAGTAAAATTGGTCTGGAAATAAGTCCAGGTTTGCGAATATGCCGCCCGGAATGCGGGTTGAAACTTCAACAGCCCGTCTGCATCCATTTCCGTACCTTTCCCCGCCGGGGGAGATGCATAGGCCGAATGGGGCATGTTGGGAACAAAACCCGGATATTTATACTGGTTGAAATGAATGCACGAATGGAACGCCGTACATAGAAAAATGACATGGCCAATGGTCTCGGCCAGTTCCTGTCTGGATGCAAACCTGGCGGGAAATCCGGGAATTCTGCCGCGATCTTGGGCGCTGATATCATGCGCCCACGCCTGAATCTCGCAATCTTCAGCCACATCTTCATCAGACTGATAGCAGACATCGATATATTCTGTGGCGAAGTGCTGGATTGCATTCCATAACAACATGCCATCATCACGATACGGATAAAAAAGATCAGGGTTATCGACTTCCCGGCTGGCAATATCGTTGGGAAAGGCCGATGCCCTGAAGTCAAAACTTGTCATGCCATTGGCCATACATTGAGTCGTCGCATCATAGTCTCCGGCAAACAGCTCACCATACCGGCCAGGGCGCCCTTTTCGATCTCGCAGGAAGATGTGCTGATGATTGACGTTGAGTGTATGTCGAAGATGCGGATTCAACAGCACACAGAGCGGATGGGATTTATAAAGCTGCCGGCGTGAGGCCATGATAATGGCTTCCATGACATAATGAATACGGGTGGCATGGGTAACCAGTATATGGTGATTGCCATCTGCGACTTGGGCAAACGTTTTGGCTGCCAGCCATAAATTGCCATCGTTTGGCGTATAAATGGGGTTGTCAGGCCTGGCATCCTGATATAGTCGGATGGCAATCGGTCGCAACATGCCATCTGCTTGCAGAAACAACACCACAATTGGGGTGGTGACATATTGTTTACAGCCGCCATCGATTTGTCCGGGATTGCGCTGCAATATCTCCAGATCCGCATAATCCAGAATATACACACGCTTTTGCGTAATCGCAGTCGCATAGTCAGTTTCATCAACATACTCTGCAAAAACACGCTGGATTTCAGATTCCGGTAATTTCTGTGGCAGCGGATGCTGAGGAGTCACGGCGCGCAATACGACAGGATTTACCCCGATGACACGTTGCAGGCCAAATATCAGATCCTGCTGAAAATTATCGACCAGTTCCGGATTCGGAGGGCTAAACGGATAAAAAATATAGTCGCGGTAGCTTTCCATCGGTTTGCCAAGCAAATAGCGCATATACGTCACCAGCAGACTCGGCAGACTTGGAATCAGCTGCAGCAAATTGATCCCGCCACGCAGCCAGTATCCAGGCCCTGGTATCTCCCGGCACGGCAGTTTGCGTACCACAGCAATCGTATTGGCATACTCGTAGGCATATTGATACTGTGCCTGTCTTCGCAGCAGATAATTTTTCCGATTCTCTACCGTGCGTCTGTTTTCTTCCTGTTGTGGCAGCTTGTTCATCATGTGACGCTCCTTTAAAAGGATAAAATTCATCCAGTTCCCGGATTACTTCACTGCGACATCCTCATTCAAGCAACAGCAGAGGTTCTGAAACTTGCAATAACCGTATCGCTGTCCCTGACATTACGTTTAACGATATCTGCAAGCAGACTTGTTTCTTCGATGATCGACTGCCCGACGGCTGAAAAGGTCTTTTCATTATGTACGTAGCCCGATACCAGTGGATTGGTCAGAGCATGGGTAAATGCATCGTAACCCACCATCCGCACCATCAGGCGCCCAAGACTAAACCCTTCATCATGATCTTCCGCAAAGATACCGACCTGCCACTCCAGATCATCGATGCGATCGTTATAAAGTTCCTTCAACTCCCGTTGCAGCGCCGGATCTGCTGTCAATTCCTCAAAACTTCTCAAACGCGGCATGCTGAATGCCTGGCGGTAATCATTGAATGAACGCAGCTTGGCCTGACGCCCCATCTCCACACTGCGTTCCATGACACTCCGGTTATCCGCACCCACAGGCAATGGATCAAAAAAGAACTGAGGTGTGTTGTACAAACCGACACGGCCGGCTTTTTGCTGCGAGGCTGCTGATATCATGGTTCCAATACCATATTGGTGTGTGACCAGCGCGGTATTGTTACGAAACTCATCGAGCGTATATCGCTGATCACCGACAAAGTAGTATTCCGGCACCATCGAATGCCACCTGTAGAGCAGATTGAATTCCAGCGAAATCCAGTTGGTGCGATACCAGCGCTGTCTTTCCGCCATCCCCGGTGTGGGATCGAGCGTAAAATCAAACTGTGTAAAATGCGAGACATAATCCTGCAATACCACTTTAATCAGCAGCACGATCATGATGTTTCTGGCTGTCTGGAACAGGCGTTCATCATCCCAGGCGGGATGCGCTTCTTTGAGCACATCACAGATCCGATTGTGTTCACGCAACATGATGGTATTCATGAGGGTATAGCCAATCGATGAATTACCATGTTCCAGCCCGGTGGCAAACATGCGCTTCAATCGTTCTTCCGGGACATTGTCAAAAACAAATTCCAGAACAGCGCGGGGATGCAGATTCTCAAATTCCCTGTCAGCGAATACCCAATTATCTGCAGTCGTTTCTTCCGCATTGAAAAGGTAAGGAGGAAAAATTTCTCCATCGATGACCTGGTATTTCAGCTTGCCATCCTTTTTCAACCGCAGCAGATGCGTGATGTCTTCACGCAAGCCATAGATCTGGCACAGATCGATTTCGTGATTTGATGTATTTTTCCGGCGGTCGAAAAAATCCGTCCGCAGAAAGCTATCGGTGAACCATTGGGCGAAAAAAGAAAACAGGATGCTGGTATCAACTGACGGGATCTCCCTGTTTTCTTTTCTGCGCCACAGATTGACAACACTTTTCAGGTCCGGAAGATTCTGTTCTCCTTCCGCTTCCGGCAGATGTCGTCCGGTGAATGTCCGATCTGTCAATACCTGCCATGTGGTATAGGGAGCGGCCATGGAGAATGGCCTGGGACGGGGGTTTGTGGCATAGGCTTGCCAATTGATAAAGGTGTCGCTGATCCAGCGCCGCAACCACGTTATGCGCGAAGCGATTCGACCAATCCATGGGAATCGGTTTACAAGCCGAAAAATGATCTGAAAAAAGAATTCGTTCATAGCGGATCCCCTTTTTGTCAGTGATCTCACATTCCCTTCAGCTACTGGGACTTTGGTTTTAGTGTGTATGCGGCTGCCTGGCGACTGTTTTTTCCCCCTTTCTCAACGTGCACTCAACAATGAAAAATGTGATTCATCAAGTCCTGTTCTCGGGACAAGACAATCAGCTCACCCCTGCGTCACCTGAACAGAATAAGCACCTGTCCCGGAAGGTGAATAATGTCTTACACGAACAAAATATTCACCCGGAGAAAGTTGACGGCGGATCAGCGCATTGAAGGAGATGCCCGAATCATCGTTGCTGGCGATTTCCGGTATCTGGCTGTTCGGGCCATGCAAGCTCATGAAGGTATCCGTTGTCCCATTCGTCTGAATAGTATAAAAATCTCCCGTAGTGACATTAAACCGGTACACATCGCTTTCATTCGCTGCAGAAATCGATGCATCGATGCCCGCACCATTCACGATGAGCTCGGGGATCGGAGCCGGGCCGGGGCCTGGAGTGGTACTGACTGCGCGCACGCCAACCGCATAATTTCCCGTACTGTTCGGGCTATACAGACGAACGCGCAGAAAATAAGTGCCTGCAGACAGATTGCGGTTGATTTGTGCATTGAAGCCCTCGCCTGCATCATCATCTGATGCCACTTCAAAACTCGGATCATTGGGGCCGAACAGAGTCATGAACGTATCGGATGACCCGAGGGTATACATCGTATGAGCGCCGAAGGCCGGGACTTCGAAACGGAAAACATCGGTTTCTCCCGGCACGCCGATAGCAGTTGCTATCGGATCGGCTCCAACGACAATGAGCGGTATTTCCGGCTGAGGTTGCGGCTGAGGAGCGGCATCGTCATATACGATATCCAGCGCTGCACTGTCCAGCACATCGATAGGACGCGATCCGACCTGTCCTGAAGGGGTACTACCCATTGGATCAGTCAGATTCTGGCCAAAAGGGCCGCCACTGGCTGGTAAATAACCTTGATTCGGGAAGCGCAGTTGCCATTCATGCCAGATTTTGTCCACCATACAATGGTGCATGAAGAACACCGGGTCATTCGGAGAAGTCATCGGCAGCATGGAACCCCCCACCCAGACATGACCTCGGTTGTGCAGATTGGGGCCAATCCAGCCTTCCAGTTGATTACGGAAACTTGGATTGCTGTTCATGTTCCACGGTGATGTGTCATAGGGCGTGACGGCCATGACCTGATCGATTGCCGCCTGCGTGGGTAAGGTTGGCAAGCCGTTCTGACCGAAAGCGCGCATCAGCGGACCTGCTGGCAGTCCGCTGGAATTGATGACAGTCCATTGCCCGGAGCGGAATGGACCGGCACGGACAATGCCACCGGCATCTCCATTGCCACCCAGCAAATCGTCATTCCACATGGAGGCATTGGCGCCACCTGATGGCCAGTTCCAGTAAGGTATCCCGAGATTTGGGTTACCCGAGACGCGCTGCAGTTCCAGTTCGAGATCATAAATAAAGCGGCGGTGCCACGGCAAAAAAGCAGAGCATCGGTGAATTGCGCTCATATTGGCATTCGCATGTCTGAGCACGAATCGATCATAGATGCCTTCGGCCTTCAACACGCGAATGGCAGCCACGAATTCTGCCCGTTCTGCAGCAGTCAGTGTATTTGCATCTTTTCTGATAGCCATGAGAATTTCCTCCATATTTTTATCTGCAGGAATCACTCTTTCACACCGGAGAATTCAACGGTGTCCCGGATGATCGCCCGCGCCAGATCCAGTAATGAATCATATTGGGTATAGGGCAGATATCTCGAAGACCACTTGTTTTTTACTGCATCATGTACGTAACTGATTTCCTTTCCATTGATTGTAAGGCTGGTATCGTCTTCTATATCGATCGTACGGCCTTCAAAAACTTCTGTATGGTGTGTCATTTGTAAACTCCTTTCTGGATGATGACAATCGATCTGCTTTTACTGCAATCCCTGCTGTGTCATCGATCACCGTGCATTGCAGGTTTGCGGTAACGATGACATTTTCCATCTCGCGTCCACGTGCACGAATCACGGCAGATATATCAATAAAGTACCCGTCCAGCCCGTCATAATTCAGATGTGCAAACCCTAGCGTCCCGGGAAAATCTGATAGCGCATTCTTCATCCCCGTGGTCCTTGTGGTCAGCAATTCGAGACTCATTGCTTTTTCGAAAAAGGATGCTGCAAAGTCTCCCGATTTTGTTACATTCTCGACCATGAAGCAGCCCTCGTACCGTGCCTTTAATTTGAAAGTACCCTCTTTCGATAGAGTCAATATTCCGGAATGAAGCGTTGGGACCCCGGTACAGCCATTCATATTGGCTAACGTAATGGAACACGTCATATTTTCCAGATGGAAGGGTTCCCCCGATGTCGCCGTGGTACTTTTTCCAGCCAGCAATACCAGGATTCCCGTCAGGATCACAGCCGCCTGTTTCATCGCATTTTTCCCTGATAGCCCACACACAGAGACAACCCAACACTTCATTTTTACGCTATTTCACACAGATACCCGCGCAGTCGGCACCTCCTTTGGCAGGATCACAGTCATCCGAGGGATCATCCATACACTTCATATCTCCAGGGCAAGGAAAACCGGCAATCCCTCCACACATTTGTTTCGGTTTCTGACCATCGTATGCAGCACTTCCTTTGGGCGGATAATCAACACGTTTTCCCTCTCCACGTCCGGGCGACTCGGTTGTACCCAGCTTCACGATATCGTGTATCTTTTTCGATTGAACGGTTTCGACATCGATCGATTGAACTTCTCCCTCCACGGGTCGTGCGGTATATACCCCTACCACATCCAGTGGAACAGGACTTTTCACTACCAGAAATCCCTCCAGAAATGCAAAATCTACGCATACCCCATTAATCGGGCAAAAGTAGCCGGCAATGTCAAAGCAATTTACTCCGACGGCACCATCCGGTTGCAGTGTGATTCCCTTGAACGGCGTAACATTGAAAGGGCCTGGTTCAGAGCCCATCTGAGTGGAAAGTGCCACCTTGGCGGCAACAGTGATTTTCTTGCTGGCAGGATTGTGAATATTGATGATAGTACGGTATATGCCTTTCGCCAGAGTACCGTCCTGGTGTGGCAACAATAACGAACACGCCACTTTTGCAGCATACTGATATTCGGTTTTGATTGTCTCGTATTTTGCTGTTTCTGCCTGAGTACCGATTGGATTAAACAAAAGCCATAACCCGAGAACAATTGAGAAGAGTTTGATCACATTCGATTGTTTCATGATAGCCACCTCACCGAGTGTTGTGCCCTCTACAGATACCATGTTCCTGATGTGCATCGCATCCGCAACGGGCTAATAACAGGCTCACTTCATCTTGCCCAACCCGGGAGACAGAGTGGCCCTTCACGTTACCTGCAAAATATTTTTACCTCCATTTTTCTAAAAAATGCATAAAAGAGATGTATGTGCGTTCAACTGCAATAGCTCGATAATAAGATGTCACTGACCCTGTCCGGCAATACATATCCCCGCACAATCTGCTCCCCCTTGCTCGGGATCGCAGGTATCACCCGGATCATCAACACATGTTTGGCCATCCGGACACCTGATTCCTGCAATTCCTCCGCAAGCCTGAGGTTCTGCTGTTTTACATTCACCCCGATGATCGATAGAAACACCTGCCGCAGCCGCTCCACAGGCATTACCATAAGTTTTTCCGTCACAACCACAAACCGGATTGAACTCTCTCGTGCAGATTGTTGGCCTGGTTTTACAGACACCTTGCGCATCAGCAACTTTGCACTGGCCGATGCCCAAATCACAGTACTGCTCGGCAGAGCAGACCAATCCCTGGATCGTGCCGCAAACTTGTGGCTGTAATTGAGGTTGTGGTGATTTGCTTTCTTCACAGCCCGCTACGACCAGAGAAACAGAAAGCACGATCAACCAGATGATCGATGCATCCAGATATCGTGGCAATTCCTTCCTGGTCTTGCGCGTGGTCGATGATAGCGACAGACCCCGGCCAGAACTGAACGCCCCATTGCCGGCGCTGAAATTGTAAGAAAAGCAAAGTCGCGGATTAAAGCCAGAACAGCCTGATCCAGGTAAATCCAGGGCAGAAGTAAATTGCGTAGGGGATCGCTTTCCTGCCAAAATACACTCATTTCGAGCTTGAGTTCCGGCCTGATTTTTCTGCTGTTTCATATGTTCCTCCTTCTCTTGGAGAACTTTGGAACGGATCCCTTTTTAAGCAGGAAACTGTTTTCAGAATAGTGGTGTATTACTACCCCTCTTTGAAATAATCTACACCTTTTATTTTGGGATGGTAAGCAAATATTGCATTGTCATTGCCATGTGCGATTTTTTGTTGCCATGTTTTTGTCCAGGCATCTGGGTACAATCTACATTAAACCAGTATCATCCTTTGATCAGGCATTCGATATGGTGCAGCAACTCTTCCTCCTGATAAGGTTTGCCCATGAATTCATTCACACCCAGTTCTTCCGCCACTTTACGATGCTTATCCGCGGTGCGTGAAGAAATGATGATGATCGGGAGGGCATGCAGTTGCGGGTTGTCACGTACTGCCCGAATCAGCTCAAAACCATCCATGTGCGGCATTTCGATATCGACCAGCATGATCGCAGGTGTGGTTTCACGCAACAGCTGCAGTGCTCCCACTCCATCCTTGGCAATCAGGATTTCATAGCCCTGCCGCTCCAGCAGGCGACTGGTGACTTTGCGTACCGTCAGTGAATCATCGACGATCATCACGACCGGTGCAGTAGCGGAAGGATGGATATCCGAGGCATTGACCGGTGCAACCGGCCCTGCAGACAGCAGCTCCTGCACCTGCTCGCGCTGCAGCAGCCTGATCGGGTCGATGATCAGCACAACGCTGCCATCCCCCGTGATGGTGGCGCCTTCGATGCCTGGTGCACGAGACAGTTGCGGACCGACGTTCTTGACCACCACCTCGCACTGGCCGACCAGTGCATCGGCATGAACAGCCAGTCGTTCATGCCCTGCCTGTAACAACACGATACGGTTGTGACGCCGGATTTCAGGAAAAGTATGCGGCACACCCAGCAGATGCGGCAGATAGATCAGCGGAAAGCGGTCATCATTCCATGTCAGATGATGTTCCCGGTAAGCCATACCCAGTGTTTCTGAATTCATTTCCAGCACATGTACCACGTTCGCAGCCGGAATGGCGTAGGTGCTGTCGGCTGCTCTGACCATCAGCGCCTGCGTTACCGCCAGGGTCACCGGCAGACGCAGCGTAAAGGTGACACCCCGATTTTTTTCCGAGGTCACGGTAATATTGCCGCCAATCTCGCCCAGCTCGTTTCTGACGATATCGAGGCCGACTCCCCGCCCTGCCATATCCGTCACATTATCCAGCGTGGAAAATCCATGTGTGAAGATCAGCGGATACCACTGTTCATCATTCTGTTCATTTTCCGGATCATCCAGGCCAAGCTGGTGTGCTTTGTCACGGATACGCCCGGCATCCAGCCCGATACCATCATCCCGCAATACCATGACGATTTCGCTGCCTTCCTGATGCAGATCGAGTGTGATCTGCCCGGTTTCCACCTTGCCGGCCTGCAGGCGTTCTTGCGGTGTCTCGATGCCATGCACCAGCGCGTTACGCAGTAAATGTTCCAGTGGAGAGCCTATTTTATCGATCACACTCCGGTCGAGTTCGATATCCTCTCCCTGAATTGTCAGGCTGGCCTGTTTGCCGGTATCTTTTGCCGCCTGTCTGACCACACGGTAGAGACGCTCAGAATAATGTCTGAATGGAACAGTACGAATATGGACTAGATCCTGCTGTAAACGGCGATTCAGATGTGCCTGCTGATCCACTGCCATATCAGCAGCCCGCCGCATTTCACGCAGACTTTTATGGATGGTGACCACATCATCCATACTTTCTGCCATCAGCCGGGTCAATTCCTGGAAACGCGTGAAATGATCCAGCTCCAGCGGGTCGAAATCAGCCTCATCGGTTACCGAAGGCAGCGCGCCGGAGGGAATCCGGGTTTCAGCCAGCAACTCGATTTCACGCAACTGACCACGCATACGATCCACACTTTCACCCAGATCCTGCAGATACTGCTCCAGATCATACAACTGCGCTTCGATGCGGGAACGGATGAGGCTCGACTCTCCCGATTCGTTGATCAGGCGATCTATCAGCTCCGCATCGACCCGCAGAACAGTTTTGCGCACAGGCTGATCGTCCTCTGCAATTACGGGGAAAACGGGAAGATCCGGTCGTATCCCGGTTTCTTCAATCGGCGAAACAGGCTGCGGCACGGGTTGCAGGGAGGATCTTAACTGTTCGATATCATCCAGGATGGTATCGAATCGGCTTTCGAGCCGATCGAGCAGTGCTGCTGGCACAGCCTGGTCGTATGTAGACTCGATATCGCTTTCCATCTGGTGCGCCTGATCACTTACCTGCAGTGCGCCAGCAATGCGAGCACTGCCTTTCAGTGTATGTAATGCACGCAATACCGCCTTGCGTGCAGCCACCTGTTCAGGCTGTCTGCGCCACGCCCGCAGATTCGTTCCAATTTCGGATTGCAGCTCCTGTGCTTCTTCGAGAAACACTTCCAGCAATTCCCGATCCACACCAGTGGATTCAGCCTCGGTTTCAGTCGACTGAACTGGTGAAACCGGCAACGTAACAGCAGATTCCTGTAACAGGACAGGAGCAATTTCCGCCAGAATCTCACTCGCCTGCAGCTCGGCAGATTCAGGTTTGATACATTCAGATTCAGCCGGCTCCGTTTCAGGCATTTGAGCCGACACTTCTTCCAGAAGACGTGCCAGCTCGTTCGTCGTTTCTTCCCCTGCCTGTAATGTTTCAATCGAGGGATACTGACGGTTACGGACGGCCGTCACCATGTCATCCAGCAAATTTACGGCCGCCGTCATGTGAGGCAGTATCTGTGGTCCCGGCATACCTGAAGTCATCAGCAGACGATTGAACCAGCGTTCCAGCACTTGTCCGGTCTGTGCGATGAAATCCAGCCCCAGTGCGCGTGCGGTGCTGGTCAAGGTATGCGCTGCCAGCATCGACTCATGGGAGATCGTATTACCTCCGGACAACCCGAGTGCCTGCTTGAGAGTATCAACATGGGTGCTGGCTTCCTTGATGAAAATGCTGAACAGCTCGGCCGGTACTTCGATCTCTCCGATTTGCACTATCGTTTCGGTTACGGGTTCAGCTTCCGCAGCAGAGGGAGATACAACGGGCTCCACGGTCCATTCAAGACTCGTTTCCTGCTCAGGCACAGCAGACAGGGGGGGTACAGGAGTCGTAGCATCCATGGCCGTCTGTTCTTCCGTGCCGTACATCATTTCCCTGATCCGGTCGAGCAAGTGCTGCGCCCTGATTTCTGCGGTGCCGTTCTTTTTCAGGCTGGCACACCAGTTGCTGAACTGTCTGTGGCTTTCTGCCAGCAGATCCAGAAGCTCACCAGTTGCCGGTTTCTGCTCACTCAACCAGCGGTTCATGAGTTGCTCGATACGCCATGCCACTTCGCTCAGCGCTTCCAGTTTCACCATGCGGCCACTACCCTTGAGGGTATGAAAGTCGCGGCGAATGGCGGTCAGTGCAGCCAGATCCAGATGATCGCCGTAACAGGCTTCCAGGTGTGCTGCGATACTTGCCAGCACGTCGGTGGATTCATCGAGAAAAATCGCCAGCAGTTCGGGGTCGTACAGCTGATCCATAGCAGCTTCGGATGGAATTTCAGGAACCGTTGGTGCTGACTCGGCAGAGATTGCCGGAATATCTTTCGACAGAGATTGCCCGGTCAGCTTCTGATTGAACTGGCTGATCGTCGCAGTAAGAATTTCCTCGGAATCCGACTGGGCATTTCTGAGTGCTTCGATATAAAAACCGAGGCCACTCAGCGCATCGGCCAGCAGAATCTGTTCGGCCTGATCCAGTGGCCGATTCGGATCAGTCAGTTTTTCAACGAGATCGCGACATGAATCGAGCAGTGTACCGGCCCGATCCAGTCCGAGCATGAGCAATACCCCGCTGATCTGGTTGAACAGTTCCGGCAGAACCGGCAGATCGTTCCGTATTTCCGGCTCAAAAAAGAAGCGATCGAGGATATCTTCGACCTGAGCCAGGTTGGTGAGCACTTCCTGCGCCACCTGCTTGAGCAGCTTCTTCTCCTGAGCGAGGTGCCCTGCCTGATCCGGGCTGGGCAGATCGGGCAAATCGTCTTCATTTCCCTTTCCGGTGGTCACCGCACGGATGCGGGTAGCAAGCACCTCGACCTGGGCCGGAAATTCCGGTGACAACCGGTGGAAATTGTCGATGGCATTCTCGGTCAGCAACAGGGATGAAGCAATGTCGAGCGCAATCCCCTCGTTCATGCGCTGCGGGCGAATACGCAAATAGGACAAGGCGCCATGGATGACACCCGCCAGTTTCTCCAGCGGGGGACAATTCACCCGCGCAGCCTGGGTTCTGAACCGTTCGACGAGCGCCAGCAGCGAGGAGAGATTTTCCTGATCCTCGGCGTTGAATCTGCGCCACCGGTCGTTGATGTCCTCCAGCAGAACACGCATATTCTGCAAATCCGAAGCAGTTGCCTCTTCGTCCAGGATGGATTCGTCGAGATGCTCCCGGTTGTCTATCGTGGACAGAGGAATCTGCCAGTCATAAACGCGCCCGATTTCCTGCAGACGCTCACTCACCGGCTGGCTGCGAGCTACCCGATAAAGCAGTTCTCTCGTCAGACGATCAGCAACGGTATGCGATTCCTTGTTCAGATGCCTGATTTCCTGCTCGATCTTGCCGCATAATCTGCGGGCCGATTTATCGGCGGCCTGTACCTGATGAAGCAAACTGTCCAGAAACCCCGAAGAGATCCACCAGAATTTTCGCTGCTCAATGGGAGCGGGCAGTTTCTCAACCGAACGCACAGCTTCTACCATTTTCTGCAGACTGTGTCTGTCTTCCGCATTTTTCAGCCAGCTCAACAGACCTGACTGGAATTGTGCACGCGCCTGTTTGGCGGCCTCCTGCCGGGAGGAATCATCCAGATCCGGCTCCACCGGCTGTAACGGTAACGATTCGCGCACATCCGGGAAAAACAGATCACTTTCGGAAATTTCTTCCAGCCCCTGTATCTGCATGATTTTCCGGTAGACCGGGAACAGTCTGACCGGGTTATCCGTCTCACCATCGATCAGCGCATCCAGATAACGATAAATGGAACGGATTGCCTGCCGGGTGACGGTCAGCACTTCCGTATCCGCCTCGGTACGCCGTTCCTGCAAGGCAGTGAGCAACGCTTCCACATTATGACCGACGAACGCAACGCCATTCAGCTCCAGCATTTCCAGCATGCCATTCAGCTGATGCATGTAGTATCGGCATTCTTCGATCTGTCTGGTATCGTCGGTATCCGTGGCATAGGAATCAAAATGACGATGGATCAGGGTAAAAATCTGCTCGATGGCTTCTCTGATCCCCATGACGGATGAGATGTTTATCCTGGTTGCAGTGTTCATGATGCGGCCTTATTGAGTCCTGAGGTTGATAACATTTCTGCTTTGTTGGAGCGTGAGTGTGCAGGTTACGCTGTCACACCTTGAAACTGGCGACGGATGATTTCAAGTCAGTGACATGTTCGGTGATCTGTTTGATGGAATCAGCATTCTGCTGGGTACCGCGGGAGGTTTGACGGGTAATGGACAAAATATCCTCCATACTTTTGGCTACCTTGTTGGAAACACGGGTTTGCTTGTGTGTTGCTTCGGTAATTCGAATCACCAGTTGCGCCAGGCGCTTCGACACCGTTTCGATTTCTTCCAGAGCACTTCCCGTGGTATTGGCGCGCCTTGCACCTTCAACCACCCCTGCCGTACTGCGCTCCATCGCAATGATGGTGTCCTGCGCATCCCCCCGGATGTTGCGAATCAGCGTACTGATCTGCCGGGTTGCTTCGGCCGAGTGTTCGGCCAGTCGCTGTATTTCCTGAGCAATGACAGAGAACCCTTTTCCGGCATCACCCGCTGCCGTTGCCTGGATAGAAGCATTCAGCGCCAGGATATTGGTCTGCTCGGTAATATCTGAAATCAGGGTGACGATCTCACCGATCTCCTGGGAGCTTTCTCCCAGCCGCTTGATCCGTTTGGAGGTTTCCTGGATGTAAACCCGGATTTCGTTCATACCGGCCATGGCATCCTGAACGGCATTGGCACCACTCTCTGCTGCATGCAGCGTTTGTCTGGCCACATCCGCGCATTCTTCCGCCGAGCCGGATACCGCCTCCAGCGATTCGGCGATTCCCAGTACGGCAACCGTAGCATCTTCGATTTTACGTGCCTGTTCCTGGGTAGCATCCAGCAAATCGGACGAAATACTCTCTGCCTGGTGGGAAGCGCTCATTACCTGAGAACTGGCGTGATTTACTTTCCTGACCAGTTCCTGCAATGCCTCGATGGTCAGGTTGATCGAATCGGCAATCGTGCCGGTAATATCTTCGGTGACGGACATCCGGGCAGTCAGATCGCCTCCTGCCGGTATCTCCATTTCATCGAGCAGACGCAGTATCGCCTTCTGGGTGGTTTCGACATTTTGTTCACCCTGGTGGATATGCTTGCGCAAACTGGTGGAAAACAGATGAATGAATACCAGACCGCTGATGATGGTCAGTACGGCCGTCAGATAAAACAGCACGGTTGTGAGCATGCCTGCATTATTGTTGTGCTCAGTGATTGCCTGTTCGATCTGGCTGACCAGTGTCGACAAGCTGTCGCTGGCTGAGAAAGTCTCATGTATTGCATGCCAGGCGCCGGTTACTTCCGGTGTCAGTCTCTGAGCAACACGCAAAAGATCTTCCAGTGCATTGAACTGGACACGAATCTGGGACAGTGTCCCGGAAGAAAGCTGATTGCCCTGCACAGTCGAATACAGCCAATCCCGCCCTTTTATCAACGTTTGGATCATCCCGGTTATCTGTTCGGATTCAACTGACTGCTGATCCGCCGTGCTGGAAACCTGGAACCCGCCCTCTATCAGAGAACGGACACTGCCGGTAATGAACTGGACAAGAATTTTTACAGTTTCGACTGCTACTGCCTGGTTGGATGCGTGCCCTGTCTGTGTCAGTTCGACAGAGAATTCCTGCAACTTTTTTTGCAAACCATGATTGACCAGATCCACCCGTTTCAGAATTTCTGCCAGACTGACCAGAGCCTCCCGGCTTTCCAGAATCTGACGAGCCCGGTTCTCCTTGATGCGCAATGTGTTCCGGAATGTCTTGAACAAATCTGCTGGCAGTAGTTCAGCTATGGCCGGGAGAGTTTCCCGCTGATATTCCCCCCCGTATTGCAGCAAGGTTGCGTAATGATTCAACTGGTCGAGGTTATTGCGCAGTTGCACAAAAGCCTGCTCGTTACCGCGCAGCGCCTCCGGAGAAACAATGGTCAGATGCTGAATATTGGCATGAATACGTCCGACTATTTCAAGCGAAGCAGTATGAGTGCGTGCCTGTTGAGTATCGATGCGCAGCATGATCAGAGCAATCGACAGAAACAGAACGGACAATACTCCGGAAAACCACGACTGGCGGAAGATCTGAAGATATCTGGTTACGGGGAGCAGTACAGTCATATTGTTGGCATTGTTATAACCTGTCATACGCTGGAAATAAACCTCATCTTTAATGGAACTTCTGTCAGAACCACTCCCCCGGCATTCCAGCGAATTCCTGAAAAGCCGATATTATGATGACATAATTCCAGTGCAATAGGATAGTCGCAGCCTTTCGGGTACAAAAATCGGAAGAAATTCGTAAAACTCTTCTTTATCGTGCTTTTGAAACGAAGTGTTTCTATTCTGAAAGGCTGGTTGTGAGAAACTACAATCTGTGTATAGAGCAAGCGTTGATTGCGGCGCAGAGCAATAATGTGCTCATACTTGCCAGGACTGGTTTGGCGCGGGCTATGCCGAGAGCTTAAAGAGAGTCAGCCAGATCAGCTTAGCCTTCACGTTCAAAGCGATGCTGCCATAGTATCCATCATATCGAATAGGAAAAAGAAGGTGTGTCACGACCAGAAAATACTGGCCCTTTATCTCGCTCATCGCGGTGAATTGGTGAATTACGCCAGAGGCATCGTCGGCGACCGCGCACATGCCGAAGATGTCGTGCAGGAAGCCTGGATGCGCTTCGATGCGGCAGCTGAAGTCCGGTTACTCGAAGAACCGGTCGGCTATCTTTATCGTATCGTGCGCAATCTGGCACTCGACGGGCGTCGCCGCATGAAGCGTGAAGAAAGGATCGTCGAATCTGATACCGATGTGGCTGTCTGGGAAACCGCTGATAATCAACCGTCACCTGAAGTAACTGCTACAGCCAGGGATGAACTGCATCGCTTGAGTGAGGCCATGGCAGAACTGCCCGAACGCACCCGCATCGCGCTGGAAATGCGCCGCTTTGGTGACTGCAAGCTCAAAGAAATCGCTGCTCACCTTGGGATATCTGTCACAGTAGCGCATGACATCATTGCCGAAGGCATCGCTCATTGTCGACGTCGTGTACGTCCACCCTCATAACGAAGATATGACGACATCCGGTGAAAATGAAGATCGTGCAACGTCAGAAGCCGCACACTGGCTGATTGCGCTGGAGGACGACCCCAACAATGCAGCGTTACGCACGCAGTTCGACGAGTGGTTGGCTGCAAGCCCGGTAAATGCCGCAGCCTGGGCGCATACTACCGATATCTATGACATGATGGCGAAGGCGCAACCTGCCCATACCGAACATTGGGCGCCCTATGCAGCAGAGCAAAGCCGCATGGCATCTGCTACGTTACCTGGAGCTATCAGTGCGAGCAGGCACCTTACCTCTGCACGTTCATGGCAGTCAAAAATTTTTACGCCGTGGCGTGTCGCTTCCGGTATGGCGATTGCCGTATTGGCAGTTTCCTTTATTCTCATGGCCATGCCGACAGTCTTCGTCAGACTGGAAGCCGATTATGCAACATCGACGGCTGAACTACGGTTCGTTCAATTAGCGGATGGCAGCACAGTGCAGCTAGGTCCTGACAGCGCTATTGCATTGGCTTTTACCAATGATATGCGTCGTGTTCGTCTTTTGAAGGGCGAAGCTTTTTTTGAGGTGGTACCTGATCCAGACCATCCATTTCAGGTAATGGCCGGGGAGATGAAAACAACCGTGCTCGGTACAGCTTTCGATGTGCGTCTGAGTAAAGAAAGTGCAGCTGTCTCGGTTCGTGATGGCAAAGTGCAGATCGATTTTTCATTGACTCAACCGCCAGTCTTTCAGCAATTAAAAGCGGGTGACTGGATACATGTCGCCTGGTCCGGGAAAACTGATCACGGTACCATTTCACCGGATGAAGTTGCTCCCTGGTTGCAGGGACAGATTGTTGCGCGCGATCGGCCTTTGGCTGAGGTGGTGGATGAGCTGCGGCGCTACTATACGGGCATGATCATATTGACCAACGACACTCTCGGGCAACAGCGAATCTCTGGCGTCTACAACGTTGCCGATCCTGTTGCGGCATTGGGTGCCATGGTGGGTGCTCATGGCGGAACCGTGTGGCAAATTTCACCATGGATTATGCTGGTATCCGATAGCTGATCGACTTTCCAGAACAGTATTCAATGCAACATCAATCGAAACTTTAACTAAAATTTCATATACCTGCCTGATCAGCACGAGTCATCCATCCCCCTCTAATGATAAAACTGATCTGAACGTTGCCATAGCTCACAACGGCGACACCTCCCGATAGGGATTTGATCAGAATCGACTGTTTTTCCTGTTTTACCCGAAAAATATGAACTTCCGATCGTTATTGTGATTAAGGAATAAAAATGAGAAATATTCGCAATCATGACTATTCCATCCAAATGAGTAACCGATTGGAGTTCAATAATGAGAATGATGAAAAATCAGGGAGTATGCGGTAAAGGTAAACAGGCAGTTCGATGGGATGTATTGACAGTAGTAATAATCATGGCAGGGATTTCCGGCGACATACTGGCGCAGGATGATTCCCTGCACGTTGCTCAGGTACAACAATACAGTTTCAATATCTCACCACAATCGCTCACCGATGCGCTTGTGCAATTTGGCCGTCAATCCGGTATGCAGATCTCGGTCGATGCTGAATTGATTCGGGGGATCACATCGTCTGGCGTGCATGGATCGATGCCGCTGGAAGTAGCACTCAGCCGTCTGCTTGCTGATACCGGGATGACCTGGCAATTGGCTGGCGGCAATACCATTATGCTGCAACGGTTGCAGTCCGGTGTATCTGGTCCGGGTGATCAGCCGGCTCCGATTCAATTACCTGCGCTGACGGTCACTGCCGGTCGTGAATCAGCGAACGATCTGATGCCGGAATATGCCGGCGGGCAGATCGCCACGGGGGGGCGATTGGGTCTTCTCGGCAATCGCGATGTGATGGATACACCCTTCAATCAGACAAGTTACACCGCGAAAAAAGCACAAGATCAGCAGGCTCAATCGATCCGAGACGTTTTAGCCGACGACCCCTCCATACGCTTTAATTTTTCGGAGGTCACAGGCGGGGCCGATGGTATGAATATACGCGGCTTTCCTTCGCTAGGCGGGGGAAATGGGACCGCATACGGTGGCCTCTACGGCGTACTCCCCTACGCTTCGGTTGTTGCGGAAGTCGCCGAGCGCGTGGAAGTGCTGAAGGGGCCCAGCGTCATGCTCAACGGTATGCCGCCGAACGGCGCGATCGGAGGATCGATCAATATCGTACCCAAGCGCGCACCTGATGGTGGTATAACCCAGGCAACCGCGAGCTATACATCGGAATCACGCTTTGGCGGTCATGTGGATGTCGGCAAACGGTTCGGCTCTGAAGGCCAGTTTGGCGTCCGTTTCAACGGGGTCTTTAAATCCGGACGGACTCCAATCGAATGGTTTCATGACAAGCGAGCGTTGGCGCTTGTCGGATTGGATTACAGAGGGGATCGGGTGCGCCTTTCCGCTGATGCAGGGTATCAGTATCAAGATATGAAGGGAATGAGCGCTGTCCTGGGTGTCACCCCCAATGTGCCTCTGCCTCGTGTACCCAGTGCCAAAATCAATTTCGGGCAACCTTGGAATTTCCAGGATCGGGAGGATCTGTTTGGTATTGTTAGAGGCGAGTTAGACCTTACCGACAATGTGACCGCACATGCCTCTTTCGGCGCCCATAACTACAATCTTAACGAATATGGCTTTGAGAGAACCACTATTCAGAATGTGAATGGGGATGCCATTTCCAATCCGGCAAATCTTGAATATTTCGAAAAGCACCGTACCGGCCAGATCGGTTTGCGCGCTTCCTTCTCTACCGGCCCTGTTCAGCATGAATTGGCGGCTGCCGGGGATATTCACCAGAATAGTGCAGGCTTCGGTTTCGTTGGCAGCAATGCAATACTGACCAATATATATGATCGAAATATTGTTGCGCGGCCGGATATCGTGTTCATGAACGCAATAAAATCGAGTCTGGCCCGTAAATCGAGTGTGGGTATAGCTGACACCATTTCCATACTCAATCGTAATATACAACTCACCGTTGGCTTGCGATACCAGAACGTATTATCAAATAATTATGATACAGCTATCGGAAACAAAACATCAGGATATGATGAAAATGCAATCACCCCGGCAGTAGCGCTGCTCATCAAGCCATGGTCAAATGTCTCCGTTTATGGCAACTGGATACAAGGGCTCCAGCAAGGAGTCATCGTTGGTCAAAACTTCAGTAATGCAGGAAAGGTTTTTCCTCCCTTCAAATCAACCCAGTATGAAGCCGGAATCAAAGCTGATTGGGGAAGCTTCATTACGACGGCGAGCATTTTTCAAATCGAGCAGCCAAGCGCAATTACCGAGGTGTCAACCAACACGATGGTTCTGGATGGCGAACGACGTAACCGAGGCTTAGAATTGAATATCTCGGGTGAGCCTGTTGACGGCTTCCGCTTGCTGGGTGGTGTAATGCTTTTGGATAGCCTTCTGACAAAAACGCAAGGCGGACTCACAGATGGCTGGCGAGCACCTTTTGCTCCGAAGCTGAATCTTAACCTTGGCGCCGAGTGGGATCTGCCCTTCCTGCCAGGGTTAACGCTGAACGGTCGTGTTGTTTACACCACGGATCAATACATCGATACCACCAGTCCTCGCCGCCAGCTACCGGATTGGACACGGGTTGATGTCGGACTACGATATGCATTTGATAATACGAATATTGTCCGATCAAAATTTGTGGCGCGATTAAACGTCGAAAACCTCTTTGATAAAAACTATTGGGAATCGGGAAACGGCGCAAATTCTCTAACAATTGGTATGCCGAGAATCATTCGCCTGTCCTTGACAGCGGATTTCTGAAGAAGGCTGCGATATGAAAGATGAGCTTCCTCGAACGTACCGGGGAGCAGGTATCGCATCCCGCATAGCCGCTGCAGTATTCGGCGGCTATGCGCTCTCAAACCTGCTCGCCATTGCTCTTGTCCCCATGCTTAGCGCATCCACGGCGGATGGCACGCTGGCAGGGATGCAATGGACTTTTCTTTTTTATACCGGTACTGTTCTATGGGTTTTCGCCGCGTGTAGCGCCTGGCGTGCCTGGGCAGGGCTGTTGTTGCCTGCCGGGTTGCTGGTGCTGCTGCTTGCCGTCCAAGGGTTTTGGCCGTGAAGGCCGGTTTCCGGCAGAGCATGTCGTGGCTGCACACCTGGGCCGGATTGGTGCTTGGTTGGCTGCTGTTCTTTATGTTCCTCACCGGCACGGCGGGCTATTTCAATGCCGAGATCGACCACTGGATGCAGCCGGAATGGTCTGCCTGGCATGCCGTCTCGACTGAGGATGCCGCTACGCTTGCCCTGAACCGGCTACAACAGCAGGCGCCGGATGCTGCGCGCTGGTCTTTCAACCTGCCGGTAAATCGCACCTGGTCCTGGCTCAACTTATCCTGGCAAAGCAAGGAAGGCTCCGCACCTTCCGCCAGCGGTAGCGAACGGCTCGATCCATTTACCGGCCAACCCTTGCAGGCACGCGCGACAGGCGGCGGACAAGCGCTCTACGTAATGCACTGGCGTCTGCATTACATGCCGCTGTCAGTGGCCGAGTGGCTGGTAAGTATCGCGGCGATGTTCATGCTGATCGCCATCGTGACAGGCGTGATCGTGCATCGGAAAATCTTCGCCGATTTCTTTACTTTCCGTCCAAGCAAAGGTCAGCGATCCTGGCTGGATGCGCACAATGTCCTGGCCGTAATCGCGCTACCTTTCCATCTGATGATCACCTATTCCGGGCTGGTATTCCTGATGTTCACCACGGTTCCGCTGGTGGTGGCTGCCTACTACGGTCCAGGGAAAGCCGGTCAGCAGGCAATGACGAATGAGGTTTATCAGCGCCCGCCGCCGAGCGAAGCATCCGGCTACCCTGCCACCCTGACCAAGTTCACGCCGCTGCTCGCACAGGCCGAAGATCGTTGGGGTGCTGGTCAGGCTTATTATGTGAACATCCACCATCCCGGCGATGCGCAGGCACGCATCCATCTCTACCAATGGCAAGGCACACCATTGCGCAACGGCGAGGAGCTGATTTTCGATGGTACCAGCGGCCGTCTGCTGGAAATCGTTCCAGTGACACTATCATCGTCCGCCACCGCACGCGACCTGCTGTTCGAACTGCATGAAGGTCTGTTCGCTGGCCCCCTGCTGCGCTGGCTCTATTTCTTGTCAGGCCTGCTCGGCACGGTGATGATTGCTACTGGGCTGGTACTGTGGACAGTCAAGCGCCGGCAGAAGCTGGAGAAAGCGGGCATCGGAACGCATCGCGGGGTAATGCTGGTTGAGCGGCTGAATGTCGGCACCATTATCGGCCTGCCTGTCGCCATCGCGGTCTATTTCTGGGCGAACCGGCTGATCCCGGTCGACTTCGCGGATCGAGCTGCCTGGGAAATGCACTCTTTATTCATTGCATGGATGTTACTGTTGCTGCACGCAGCGTTACGCCCCGTAGCCCGTGCCTGGGTCGAGCAGTGCTGGCTTGCTGCTCTCGCCTTTGCTTTGTTGCCGATACTGAACATGCTGACCACCGATCGTCATCTTGGCGTGTCGTTGCCGCAAGGTGATTGGGTAATGGCAAGCTTCGACCTCACCATGCTCATTTTCGGTTTGGCTTTCGCCTGCATAGCGGCTATTCTAGTGCATCGCAAGGATGCCAAATCCGCAAGGCCAGGCTGAGATCGGCAGAATCCTCAATCTGTTTACACCCACCAAGTGCCCCAACTACTTTACTTCATGTGGATACGTAAACAAATAAATCGGAAAGTTAGAAACAGTCAACTTGCCTCAAATGTTCCCTGAAAAAGCAATCGGTTCTTCAACGGCAACTCAAGGATTGAAGATCAAGTTGGCAATTCGCTCCCGCATCGATTCTTGTACGAACAGATAATGATTCCATTCCGGTTTGCCCAACATAATCTGCCTTGGTCCAGCGTAACGTCACGAGTTCAGGATGTTGTTCAGGCTCTTCAGGTTGTGTATGAAAGCCTCGTGAGGTGTGGTAAAGATACTGCAGCGAGGCGCTTTTCAGATCCTTGAAGAGAATAAGCCGGGATTTCGGAATAGTGAACGATGAGCCTGCTTCCGATTTCCACTGTTCAAATACGACCATAAATTTTCCACCAGCCGATGGCTCAATGACGATTCTTGTATTCATGCTTCCCCATTGAGAGCGGCCATCGACTGGAACAGCGGCAAATTCGAATACCGATTCGGTCGCGACGATCCGATATCGTTTGTCCGAGGTGACGGGTGGAATAAGGTTCGACAGAGCCTCTCTCACGACTGTAATCGCCCGTTGTTCAGTCATCACCTGATCGGCAGCCTGCCTGGATTGCTCCGCCCCTCGCTGAATCAGCGAGAACACTTCAGATGTCAGATAGACAAGCCCTGCGCCAATCACCATTGCGATGAGCAGTTCCAGCAAGGTGAAACCTTCTTCCGCCTTACGGGTACCATGCATCCTCAACGAATCGCTCCGACACGATAAGCTTCAAGCGATACCAATGGTTGACCTCCCTGGAAGAAAACATCGACATGTACACGGCGAAGTGAAAATGGCCCTGCTGTGCTGGCAGAGCGATCTTTCTTTTCCGATGGCTCGATGGTTGCCATCCACGAGAAGGGTCCTTCTTGTCCTTCGAAATGGCCCTCCATTTCCGTGGCGATGACAGCGTGTGCCTCCATCTGATTCTGTGCAACCAATAGTGCTTCTGCATGTAAGGTATCTGCCTTGATTCGATCGAGATTCGTTACGATCGAAGGTAATAACACACCAAAGAACAATGCCGCCACAGCGAGCGTTATCAGGGTCTCGAGTAGACTGAAGCCGCGTTGTACCACCATACAGCTACTCGAGCCTCGAAGTCCCGGTCAACGTATCAATATGAATTCGTATGCGTGCCATTCCGGATACAAGCTCAATTATTCCCCCGCTGGATGATCCATCGGTAAAGAAAGTGATACCCTCTGTACGTCCGACTTCTCCCGAACAAGTTACCATCCAATCAGTACTTCGGCTTGAGGTAACAGGTGTCGTTCTGTCGGAGGGAGCTGCCAAGGATTCACATGGAATAAATACAGCAGTACCGCTTCGCATCGCACTCAGCCGCGCCTTTCTCAAGCGGTGCTCGATACGCTCCGATACAGTCTGCAAATGTCGATCATCCCCGGGCAAGGCTTGAGCACCGATGAGAGAAAGCAACCCGAGCAACACGATTACCACCAGAAGTTCGAGCAGTGTTACACCGCGCTCACTGTTTATCCCAATTGCCGATATCGGTATCCTCGCCACTGCCCCCTTCCTTATCATCCGCACCGAGCGAAAAAACATCCACTGGCCCATGTTTACCGGGTAACCGATATCGGTACGAACGTCCCCATGGATCAACCAAATGCTGTTGCTTTCGCACATAAGGGCCACGCCATCTGTTTACTCCCGGAGGAGCCTCCCACAGCGCTCGGAGCCCGTGCTCCATATCCGGATAGCTCCCGGTATCGATCCGGTAGTAGTTGAGTGCAGTCGTGATGGTTTCCACCTGAAGAGCAGCCGTATCGGATTTCGCGCCGGAAAACATATTCATGACCTGGGGCGTGACTACGGCCGTCAACAACCCCATGATGACAAGCACAACCAGAAGTTCAAGCAATGTGAAACCCTGATTCACCCTTGGATTTAATTGAACAGAACAATAGAAATATTTCATTATGATCTCAATGCAAGTTGGTTGATACTGAGTATTCCGAGCATGACGCCACCAACGACAAGGCCAACGACGATACCGAGAAATGCAATCGCTAACGGGTTGACGAGAGCAAGCATTCGTTCGAGCTGCTCGGATGTGTCTCGCTCGAGAAGCTGAGCCGCGCGCAAGGTTGTCTTTCCGAGCTCCCCGGTGTGCTCTCCTACTTCTATCAACGCACATGTTTCATCCGGAATAACGTAGATAGCCTCAAGCGTCGTACCAATCGTACCGCCTTCACGCAGTTTTCGTGACGCCCCTTCCAGTGCAACACGAAGGCGCTTTGAGCCCGCCGCCTGGGCGGCCAGCAGCACAGCCTCCGAAGCTTCCACACCACTTTGGAAAAGCATCCCAAGTACATTGAGTACGCGAGAGACGTTCAACTGGTCAATGATCCGGACAGGTGGAAGCCGCATGATCGAAGCAGCGACCCAATCCCCAAAGCGTACTGATCTGCGATACAGCAAGAACCCGATCGCCAGGATTGCACCAATCCAGAGCAAAGATGTGATGGCATGATTGACTGCGAGATCCGAGAGCCACAGCACAAAACGAGTCATCCCCGGCAAACGGTGCTCCTCGCCCGCAAAAATCGGCTCAAAACCCGGGATCACCACGGTAAGTACGATCAAAAGCGCAATCATCACGGTAACCAGTACGATTACCGGATAGGTCAGTGCATTTGCAATCTCAGCCCGGGTGCTGGCTTGCCGCTGCAAGTAGCGCCCCGCTGTTTCCAGACCTTCGGCCAGTCTGCCACCACTTTCCGCAGCTCTGATCATCGATGGCAGATACCGGGGCATGCCCGCCTCGATATCCAGGGCATCTGAGAGCGGGCCGCCTGCCTGAATGCGTGGTAACAAGTGTCGAGCCATCCTGGCAGAGGGTCGGTTTCCTTTTTGCCGCGAAACGACTTGCAACGCTTGCTCGATATTGAGGCCTGACCCCACCATCGTGCCGATCTGCTCACAAAAGAGCGCCACATCACGTATAGGTATCCGTCGGTTCAAAGTCACGGGCCGGCTCAGCAGATCATTCAAGCTGCCATCCTGCTCAATGATCCGAATCGGCGTCAGATTTTCACCAATCAATTGAACAGTAAGTTGGCGTTCGTCATCTGCTTCCCGGGTAAAAATACGGGAACCCCCTTCCGGCGTAATGGCTCTCACCGTGAATCGTGTCACTGTCCGACCTCTTCAACGACACTCAACACTTCCTCCAGTGTCGTTTCCCCTTGTATTACCCTATCCAGGCCATGAGACCATAAGGTTGGCGTGTTCTTTCGCCTGGTGATCCCCAGCAGTACCTCCTCTGCGTGTGGTTGCCGGATTGCTGCCTGCTCCTCTAGGCCGATTGGAAGAGCTTCAAAGATCGGTAATCTGCCTGTATACCCACGTCCGCGGCACGCTGGGCACCCCATAGCCACGGGTAACTGACATGTCTCAGCCTTATGACCAGACACCGATGCCAATGCATGACGTTCATCCCCTGTCGGTTCGCGTGTCGTGCAACATTCTGGACAAATCCGGCGAACCAGCCGTTGTGCACCTGCAAAAACCAGTGTCGACGCCAAAAGATAATCCTCGACCCCAAGATCGAGCAGCCGAGTTACGGCCCCGGCAGCCGTATTGGTATGTAAGGTAGCGAGTACCAGATGCCCCGTCAGGGCCGAACGGATGGCAATATCCGCGGTTTCCTGATCGCGAATTTCGCCGATCATGATCACATCCGGATCATTGCGAAGTACCGATCGCAGGGCGGCCCCGTATGTCAGCCCGATCTCCGGTTTGACCTGCAACTGAGATACCCCGGGAAGCGTGTATTCAACCGGATCCTCAACCGTCACGATCTTTCGTTCCGGACTCCGGATCGCGTTCAAGGCGGCATAAAGAGTTGTCGTTTTGCCACTACCTGTCGGACCGGTGATCAGGACGATACCGTGAGGACGATCGAGGGCTGCGCGCAGTGCCTGCAGGCCAGACGGATCGAGGCCCAGGCTCTCCAGTTCAGGCGACACCGAATGCTGCCCGAGCAGGCGCAATACCATGGATTCGCCATGGAGTGTCGGAAAGGTGGCAACGCGTAAATCAAGACTGACTCCTCGTGTTGTAAAGCGGATACGTCCATCCTGCGGCAAACGTCTTTCTGCAATGTCGAGCCGCGCCATGAGTTTCAGTCTCGAGACCACTGATCGCGACCAGCGATTCGACAGCACATCGACTTCCTGCAGAACACCATCAATCCGGTATCGCACGACCAGCGAATCAGCCATCGGTTCGAGATGGACATCCGATGCACCGGCATCCATGGCCTGGGTGAGTAGCTGATGCGCCATGCGTATGGCCGGCGCCTCCGAGTCATGATCCGAAAGCTTGTCGATATCATCCCCGGTACTGGAAGCGCCCAGCGTAACGTTGTCGGTACCTGCAGAAATATCAGTCGTCCCTGCCTGGAGATACTCGTCGATATCCGACTCCAACGCAGCAACCGGTTCCACATCCTTGCCCAGGGCAAAACGTATGCCCGCAATCGCTACACTATCCTGCGGATTAGCCATAGCCAGCCTGACATACGTCTCGGATACCATAACCGGACATACCCGGTGTTTTCGCAGGAAAGCCAGATTGAGATCACTCGGAATATGGGGAGGTTGTGGATACTCGGCACGGGTCAATACAGCGACACCGAGTATATCTGCAAAAGTCCGCGCCATATCGCGTTCAGATACGACACCCAGTCGCGTCGCTGCGGTAGAAAACGCAATACCATGTGCCAGTGCCGCCGCCTGTACGCGTTCAATTCCTTCGTCTGTGATGAGCCCGCGTTGCTGAAGTATTTCGACCAATGCAGAAGTTGTACCGGGAAGGTGCTCGGGTGGGTTTGATAAAACCTGATTGGCTCGCATGCTCATCGTGAATATCGCAGTGCTACCTTGTGCTGAACAAGTCTGGCCTGACCATTGATATGATATTTCTTGCTGAGACTTGCACTGCTACCCCTATGCCAATTATGTGATCGAATTATATCAAAAGAGTGTATTGATTCTGGTCACCAGTGTGATCTGTCCCGGACATCCAGCACCATCGTAAATCAGACTGTTGCTCAAGCGGATTGGCACGCTTAGCTTGTATCAGCGTACATATCGCCCGGGCGACGCGATTGTTGTCATAAGCGGAAATTTAAGAAACTTGTTCATGCACTAAATAAGCGCTATATTTACGCATAAATGACGCTTATTTATCAACAGGAAAAATATGGCAAACGATAAAGAAACAATCCGCCTCAGCTTGAGCGTATCACCCGAGCTAAACGAACGGTTGGAACAGCTGGCTTCTTCTGGGCATACAACTAAAACTGAGATTTTACGCAAAGCCATTGCGCTGTATGACGTGGTCGCTGAAGCCAAATCAGAGAAAAAAAGACTGGGTATTCTTGATCAAAACAAACAATTACTCACTGAAATCGTAGGCATTTAGTGAGTGAACAGAGCAATGAGAGGCACAACAACTCCCAGATCAATCTGGGACTAAACAAGCTGCAGATTCACTACGGTCCTGGCTATCGCATCTACTTCCAGCGATGGAGAAACCTTCTGATTGTGCTGCTGTGCGGCGGAGATAAAAGTACCCAGGCTCGCGACATTGCCACCGCAAAGAAACTGTCCAAAGAATGGAGTGATCAAGATGATTGAACAACTGACAACCTACGACCCTGTCGCCGCCCTGGTGGATGATGAGGAAATTGCATTCTTCATGGCAGATGCCTTTGAAACAGGTGATGCAACCTATATTGCCAAGGCTCTTGGTGTGGTTGCCCGGGCCAAAGGTATGACAGAAATAGCCAAAAAGACCGGGTAATTCTCCCATTTTTAACGGTTGTTAAAAGTAGAGGCTAAGCGGCCAATGCCATTTTTTGAATGGGTGTGATGCCGCCTAAGGCCATATTTGGCCGTTCGTGATTGTAAGTCCAGAGCCAGCGCGTGGCGAAGTCCTGGACATTCGCAACCGAATCGAACAAATGATGTGCGAGCCAGTCATAGCGCACTGTACGGTTATAGCGTTCGATATATGCGTTCTGCTGCGGCTTGCCGGGCTGAATAAACTGCAATTTAATGTGGCGCTTTTCAGCCCAGCTCATCAGCACCGAACTGGCGTATTCCGGGCCATTGTCACAGCGAATTATTTTGGGCTTTCCACGCCACTCCATAATTTGTTCAAGCGAGCGAATCACCCGTAATGCGGGCAGTGAGAAGTCGACGTCAATACAGAGGCCTTCGCGATTGTAGTCGTCGATGACATTGAACAATCGGATGCTGCGACCGTCGACCAACTGGTCATGCATAAAGTCCATAGACCAGATTTCATTGGGCGCGTACGGCACCGCCAAGGGCTCAGGCTGCTCACGTACCAAGCGTTTGCGAGGCTTAATGCGCATGTTCAGCTCCAGTTCTCGGTAAATACGATATATCCGCTTGTGGTTCCATTTAAAACCTTTGACGTTACGCAGGTACAAATAGCACAGGCCGAATCCCCAGTTCCGTTGGTCGTGTGTCAACCGAAGCAGCCAGTCGGCAATTTGCTGATTGGTACTGCTTAACTTGGCCTGATAGCGATAGCATTTCTCACTGATGCCAAACGCATCGCAGGCCAGGCGAATACTGGCTGCGTACTGCTTGACCGTCCGTTGTGCCATCTCACGGCGGTGAGATGGCTTCACCACTTTTTTTCAATGGCTTCCTTCAGGATTTCAGCCTTGAGTCGTTCCTCTGCGTACATCTTCTTCAAGCGAGCGTTCTCCGCTTCCAGCTCCTTCATCCGTGACATCAAGCCCGCATCCATCCCGCCGTATTTGGCACGCCATTTATAAAACGTAGCACTGCTCATGCCGTGCTCTCGGCACAGCTCCGGCACTGGCGTACCAGCTTCGGCCTGCTTGAGGATGGCAATAATTTCACTATCGGTAAAGCGCGAGATCTTCATGCAAAATTCCCTAAATACTGTTGTTAGAAAATTCTACCTTTAAGACCGTTCTTTTTTCGGGAGGATTACC
>WBZO01000745.1_pt2 | contig 56672 bp, 53 predicted proteins | sample 5204261 | NCBI WGS metagenome assembly WBZO01 (sample SAMN12412400, study PRJNA552823) | activated sludge metagenome | isolation source: activated sludge from anammox sidestream of wastewater treatment plant... | place: USA: North Carolina | collected 2017-09
CCCCGCGACGCTGTGCGTTGTGCCGTAGGCGCGTCGCCTTCATCCAAGGGCAACTGCAAGACCTCAAACTGCGTCCCACCCTGAAGGGCTTTCGTCTTCAACACCTCGCCACCCCACACCACCACCTTGCCTCGATAGGCGTCGGGCGACTCCCATACCGTCGGGAAGGTGCCGGTTCGATCGATCTGTGGTTGAAGCGCGTCGGGAACGACGGAGGTGGTGGCGCAGCCGGACATGACGACCGGCAGCAACAGGAGCAAGGACAAGAAGAACGCCATATCGGGCAGTATAGCCGACGGCAAGATCGGATACCATGACCGCGGAAGCTTGGAGTCTGGATCGCCCATAGGCACGTTCCATCCGACCGCACCTCTGGATTATACTGTCGAATCGACGAATCCCTACGAAAGGACCGACGTGCGTATGAGTTGTTCAACAGTCGCGCAACCAGCCGCAATGATCCGCTGCTCCCTTGCTCTCCTTGCCGGTCTCAATCTAATGTCAGGCCCGTGGGCTACGGATGTAGCGGCCCTCGATGCTGCCGCCCTCGAACGCGCCAAACAGGCCACCATCGGCGTCCTGGAAGACACTCAGGATCAACGAACCCCCGACAAGCCCGGCAGGATCCTCGTGCGTGGCACCGGGTTTCACCTGCGTGACGGATACATCGTCACGGCCCGCCACGCTGCGGAGAAAAACGATCCCACCACCGGCAGCGTCATTCCGAAACAGATTCGGATCCTGACGACCGATCTCCACGAATTACCGGCCGATCTAGTCGGAGACAGCGCCTTCATGGATGTGGTGGTCTACCGCGTCGCCGAGGCCCATCGCGCGAAGGTGGCGGTCGGCACGGCTTTCGCGGCCGGTGACGTCCAACCAGGCCAGGAAGTCTTTACCGTCGGGTATCCCATGGGCTGGGGCCCGACGATGTCGTTCGGCCACCTCGGCAACACCAGCACGTTCCTGCAAACGGTCGACACAAGACTCCTTCAAGCCGACGTCGCCGCCTGCAGCGGCAACTCTGGCGGCGGGCTCTACAATGAGCGCGGTGAAGTGGTCGGCATCATGCATGCGATCATTCAAACCGAACGGGATGACTCCACCGCCCGCTGCAGCCGAATGGCCTTTGCGATTCCCGCACTGCTGGCTGAACGGATCGTGAACGCGGCGCTGGAAGGGAAACCCTTGACCTTCTCCAAGATGGGCATTCAAATGGCGGCCGTACGGGACGGCACGAAGTGGCGCATGGCAGTCAAGGATGTATCGGAACCGGCCAAGTCGGCGGGGATTCAGAAGCATGATGTCATCATCGCAGTGGATGACACCGAGATCGACGACGCGGCCCATCTGAAGAATTATCTCATTGAGCGCACGAGTCCCGGCCAACAGGTCCGCGTCAAGGTCCGTCGTCTCGATGCCGCCCTCACCTTCACCGTCACGCTGGGCGGAGGGTAGGCTCTCAGTTCCTACGCAGGCAGGGCCTGGTACCAGCCGCTCGCCTGCACCAGTTGGAGCGGCACGTCGAAGAGTGCGCTCAGCCGCTGCTGTGTCAAGACGTGAGCCTTGTCACCGTCGGCCATGATACGCCCGGCCTTCAGCAGGATCACCCGCGAAACCTCGGGCGGAATCTCGTGCATGTGGTGGGTGACCAAGATGATGGTCTTGCCCTGCGCGATCAACCGCCTCAAGAGCGCCAGGTAATGGAAGCAGGCTTGGAGATCGAGTCCGCTGGTGGGCTCATCAAAGACCAGCACTCCCGGGTCATGCACGAGGGCCCGCGCCAGCAGGACCCTGCGCTGCTCACCCGTAGACATCTCACCGAACGATCGTGCCTTTAGATTCCCGGCACCCAATTCATCCAGCAACCGCCCGGCCCGCAGCAGATGGGATTCGCTGAACTCCTGGTACCGATAGGTCCCGATACTAGCATAGAACCCGGAGAGCACGACATCCAGCCCCCGCACATGGTCCATGTAGCGATGTTGGAGATCATGCGACACCACACCGAGCCGCTTGCGCAGGTCCCACACGTTCCATCGGTCTTCCCCGAACACGCGGAGGGAGGGGGTCTCTTTGGGAACCGGGTGCAGTTCACCGGCGATCAGTTTGAGGATCGTCGACTTGCCGGCTCCGTTCGGACCGAGGATGACGGTCTGCTGCTTCTCCTCCAACACCAGCGACAACCCATCGAACACCAGCGCATCCCCACGATATACGGTGGCCTGGTTGAGTTCGAGGATCGTCATGGACCGAAGGGAAGCCGGGTCACCGCATTGAGCCGGGAATTTTGGGAGTCGACGTGGACACATCGGCGTTTTGCGCCCGATGCAGCAGCGCATGGTCCATCAGGACGAGGGCCATCATGGCTTCAGCGATCGGCGTGGCCCTGATCCCGACGCAGGGATCATGGCGGCCGCTGGTTTCGACCGTCGTGGGACGGCCCTCCTTATCAATCGACCGGCGTGGAATACGAATGCTCGAGGTGGGCTTGATGCCGATCGTGACGACCACATCCTGGCCCGTAGAAATGCCACCGAGGATCCCGCCGGCATGGTTCGTGATGAACCCCTCCGGCGTCAGTTCGTCGCCGTGTTCAGAGCCGCGCTGAGCCACCGAGGCAAAACCCGCGCCGATCTCCACCGCCTTCACGGCGTTGATGCTCATCATGGCTCCCGCGAGATCCGCGTCCAATTTCGCATAGACCGGCGCCCCCCACCCCACCGGGACCCCTTCAGCCACGGTCGTGACCTTGGCCCCCACGGAATCGCCGGCCTTTCTCAGCTCATCCATAAAGGATTCGAGCCGGCCCACCACCTCGGCGTCGGCGGCAAAGAAGGGGTTCCTCCCGACGGCGTCCCAACTCCGAAACGGTACGTCAATCGGCCCCAGTTGGCTAAGGTATCCGCGGATGAGAACGCCATGCCTCTCTTGCAACCACTTCTTCGCAATCGCGGCGGCCGCTACCCGCACCGCCGTTTCCCGCGCCGAGGCCCTCCCACCTCCCCGATGGTCGCGGATGCCGTATTTCTGCCAGTAGGTATAATCGGCATGGCCGGGCCGGAAGGTGTCGATGAGATTGCCGTAGTCGCGGCTACGCTGGTCTTCGTTACGGATCAACAGGGCGATCGGCGTACCGGTGGTCCGGCCTTCGAAAACCCCTGCAAGGATTTCGACCGTATCGGATTCTTGCCGTTGCGTGACGTGGCGGGAAGTGCCGGGTTTGCGCCGATCGAGATCCTGCTGGATATCCGCCGCACTAAGGGCGAGACCAGGCGGGCACCCATCGACCACGCCACCGATCGCCGGGCCGTGACTCTCGCCGAACGAGGTCACGGTAAAGAGCCTACCGAAGGTGTTGCCGGCCACGCGCGATGGACTCCCTATTCCACGAGGTCGAGCTTGATGCGCAGTTCCTTCAATTGGTCTGACGCCACGCTGGAGGGCGCCTCGGTCAACGGACATTGCGCCCGCTGCGTCTTGGGGAAGGCGATCACGTCGCGGATGGAATCGGCTCCGCCCAACAACATGATCAATCGGTCGAGGCCGAACGCGATCCCGCCATGGGGCGGGGCGCCATACTCCAACGCTTCCAGCAGGAAGCCGAACTTGGCCTGCGCCTGCTCCTTGCCGATCCCCAGCAGATCCAGAATACGCAGCTGAATCTCGCTCCGGTGGTTGCGGATGCTCCCGCCGCCGATTTCGCTCCCGTTCAGCACGAGGTCGTAGGCCTTCGCCCGTGCCCTCAATGGGTCCGTATCGAGGAACGGCAGGTCTTCGTCCATGGGGGCGGCAAAAGGATTGTGCATGAAGACGTAGCGCTTCTCCTCCGGAGAATAATCCAGCAAGGGAAACTCCGTCACCCACAGGGGCTTCCAGGCCTGTTTGTCGATCAGATTCAATTCCTCGCCCAGAAGCAGCCTGATCCGGCCCAACACATCGTGCACGATCGCCGGCTTGTCTGCGCCGAACAGGACCAAGTCGCCCGGTTTCGCCTCTGGCAGCGCGGCCGCGAAGGCCTTGGCGTCGAGGAACTTGGCGATCACCGACTCCAGTTGGCCTTCCGGCGTGAGCTTCAACCAGGCCAGCCCTTTGGCGCCGAAACTCTTGGCGGTCTCGCCCAGCGCATCAATGCGGCTCCGCGCAATGGAAGCCCCGCCGGTCACGATCAACGCCTTGACGAGCCCTCCCTTGGTAGCGGCGTCCTTGAACACCTTGAACTCGCTCGCAGCGGCAAAGGCCGTCACGTCATACAGCGGCATGCCGAACCGGAGGTCAGGCTTATCGGACCCATAACGCCCCATCGCCTCCGCGTAGGTCATGCGAGGGAACGGCGTGGGTAGCTCCACCCCCCCGGCCTGCGTGAACACCGAAACGATCATCCGCTCCATCAAGGCCATGACCTGTTCGCGGTCGACGAAGGACATTTCCAGATCGATCTGGGTAAATTCCGGCTGGCGATCGTTGCGTAGGTCCTCATCCCGGAAGCAGCGGGCAATCTGGTAGTAGCGGTCGACCCCACTGACCATCAGCACCTGTTTGAAGAGCTGCGGCGACTGGGGCAACGCGAAGAACATTCCTGGATTCACCCGGCTGGGCACCAGGTAATCTCTCGCCCCTTCCGGTGTGCTCTTCGTGAGGACCGGTGTTTCCACCTCCAAGAACTGCTCGGCATTCAGAAACGCCCGCACGGCCTGCATGATGCCGTGGCGCAGGCCCAGCAGCCGTTGCATCTTCGGGCGCCGTAGATCGAGGTACCGGTATTTCAGACGCAGGGCTTCGGTGATCTCGAGGTCGTCCTCGATCATGAAGGGTGGCGTCTTGGCCTCGTTCAGCAGATCAAGGGTGTCGACGAAAATTTCGATTTCCCCCGTCGACAGGTTTGGATTGCGCGATTCCTCAGGGCGCGCCATGACCTGTCCGCTGATCGACAGCACGCATTCGCTCCGCAACGTTTGTGCCGCCTGATGGACCGCCGCATTCCGCTCGGCGTTGAAGACAATCTGCGTCAACCCAGTCCGGTCGCGCAGATCGATGAACAACACCGCCCCGTGATCGCGGCGTCGCTGTACCCACCCGTTCAATACGACCTGCTGGCCGACGTTGGCCTTGGTCAATTCTCCGCATCGATGCGTCCTGATCTTCATGGTCGTCTCCGCGTTCCCTCTCTGGCCCGTCCGCCGGTCGTACGTCGTCCTCGGCTGGCATCCGTCACCCCGCTCCGCTTCGAGCGCAGGCCCGCTGGACCGACTGTCCTCGTCCGTCTCCCAGGGGCCGGCTGCCCCGACGCTTTCGGCCCCCGCCCGGTCCGCGCCGGTTTTGGCGGTCGAGGAGGGGCCGGCTGCTGAGGGGCCGTCCAGGGAACAGGTTTTCCGGATGCATCCAATCCCGGTCGTTCAACTCTCGTGATGCGGTCCTCGACCAGCTCGCGTAGACGGTTGGCCTCACGGTCGGTGAGGAAGCGATAGGCCCCTGGCGCCAAGTCGCCTAAGAGAAGAGGCCCCATGCGGATGCGCGTCAACTTGATCACCGAACTGCCGACCGCTTCGATCATGCGTTTGACTTGGTGCTTGCGTCCCTCATGAATGGTGACCTCCAGCCAGGAGTTACTTTCCGCCTTGCTGACCTTGACCACTTTGGCCGGCGCCGTGTAGCCGTCCTCAAGTTTGACGCCGCGTTCCAGCGCGTCGATCTTGGCATCGTCGAGGACGCCTTTCACCTTGATCAAGTAGGTCTTGGGCACGTGGTACCGCGGATGAAGCAGCGCCTGAGCCAGGTCTCCATGATTAGTCAGCAGCATCAGTCCTTCGCTGTCGAAGTCCAATCGGCCGACCGGAAACACCCGCACCGTCACGCCGTGCAGGTAGTCCTTCACCGTGGGCCTTCCCTCGGGATCATCCAGCGTCGACATGACGTTCTTGGGTTTGTTGAGGATCAGGTAGACATACGGCTGCGCCGCGCGCAGGTGCTTCCCATCCACTTTCACGTGGTCGCGCTCGGGATCGACCTTCGTCCCCAGCTCACGGACAACCTGCCCGTTGATCGTGACCCGTCCGGCGATAATCAGCTCTTCCGCCTTACGCCGCGACGCGATTCCGGTTCCCGCGATGAGTTTTTGCAATCGGACGTTCATCGTCTCTTCGTTGCGATCCCTCTTCCCGTCACACCCTACTCCCACTCAATGGTTGAAGGCGGTTTCGAGCTGATGTCGTATACGACGCGGTTCACGCCCTTCACTTCGTTGATGATGCGGTTGGACATGCGACCCAGCACATCCGCGGGAATCTTGGCCCAATCGGCGGTCATCCCGTCAAGGCTGGTCACGGCGCGAATCGCCACCACATGTTCGTAGGTCCGTTGGTCGCCCATGACCCCCACGGTGCGGATCGGGAGCAGCACCGCAAAGGCCTGCCAGATCTCGCGGTACAATCCCGCGCTCCGAATCTCTTGATCGACGATGGATTCCGCCGCCCGGAGAATGGCAAGCCGGTCTTTCGTGACCGCGCCCAGGATACGAATGGCCAGTCCCGGCCCCGGGAAGGGTTGTCGCCAAATGATGGCATCGGGCAACCCAAGCTCCTGCCCCAACACCCGCACTTCGTCCTTGAACAATTCCCGCAAGGGCTCGACCAGCTTCAGCTTCATCTTGGTCGGCAACCCACCGACATTATGATGTGTTTTGATCGTTGCCGAAGGTCCCTTGAAACTCACGCTTTCGATCACGTCGGGATACAGCGTGCCCTGGACCAAATACTTGATGCCGGTAAGGCCTTTCGCCTCTGCCTCGAACAGCTTGATGAACAGCCGACCGATGATCTTGCGTTTGCGCTCTGGATCCGTGACATTCTTGAGCGCGGCCAAGAACTGCGCTGACCCGTTCACGACCCGCAGGTTGAGATGCTCGTGCGCGGCAAAGGTCTTCTCCACCTGTTCCCGTTCGCCGCTCCGCAAGACGCCATTGTCGACGAACACACAGGTCAGTTGGTCACCGATCGCGCGATGAGTCAACGCCGCGGCCACAGACGAGTCCACCCCACCGCTCAAGGCGCACAGGACCCGATCCTTCCCAACCTGTTGGCGGATCTGTTCCACCGCCGTGTCGACATAGGACCGCATGGTCCAAGTCGGCTTGCAGCCGCAAATGCCATAGACGAAGTTCTTGAGGATCGCGGCACCTTCAGGGGTATGTGCGACTTCGGGATGGAACTGCAGGCAATAGACCCGCTGTTTGGCGTCGTGCCGCTTCATGGCGGCCACCGGTGAGTTGTCCGTGTGGGCGATCGACCGGAAACCCGGCGGCATGCGCTCAATGCGATCGCCGTGCGACATCCACACGACCGTCGAGCCGCGAGTCCCGATCCCCTTGAACAAATCAGACCGATCATCCAGCGTCAGGTCGGCACGGCCGAATTCCCGATGCGGCGCCTTTCCGACCTCTCCCCCCTCAAGATGCGTCACGAGCTGCATTCCGTAACAGATACCGAGAATGGGAATACCCTGCTCGAACAGCTGCTTTGGCACCGACGGGGCCTTCTTGGCATACACACTGGAGGGCCCGCCCGACAACACAATCCCCTTGGGGCGATAGGCCAAGATGGTGGCGAGCGACACCGTGCAGGGCAGGATCTGTGAATAGACCTGCACTTCGCGGATGCGCCGTGCGATCAATTGGGTATATTGCGAGCCGAAATCCAGAACGAGGATTCTGTCGTGCCAAAGTTCCATGAGATCGTATCTCGTCAGGCGTGGGTGATCGTTCGTCTCGTGAGGGGATTTACCGTGCGAGAAACGCTTCGCGAGGAACGCATCACGCGGGATTATTCCCAATCGGTGCGATAATTGGGCGCTTCCTTGGTGATGATCACGTCGTGCACGTGCCCTTCGCGCAGCCCGGCCAACGTTTGTCGAATGAAGGTTGCTTTCTGCTGCAGATCGGGAATGGTCTTACAGCCGCAATACCCCATGCCCGACTTGACGCCCCCGACCAACTGGTAAAGATGGGGGGCCAGCGGGCCCTTGTAGGGAACACGGCCTTCAATCCCCTCCGGCACCAATTTCTTGGCCGGCCGGCCGCCCTGCCCGTAACGGTCGCCGCCTCCCCGCTCCATGGCGCCGATCGAGCCCATCCCGCGATAGACCTTGTAGGTCCGTGCCTGATAGAGCACGGTTTCGCCGGGAGATTCCTCCGTCCCCGCCAACAAGCTCCCCAGCATGACCGAGGACGCACCAGCTGCGAGGGCTTTGGTGATGTCCCCGGAGTACTTGATGCCGCCGTCCGCGATCACGGGCACGCCCGTGCCGGCCAGCACCTTGGCGCAGTCTGCAATGGCAGTCAATTGAGGCATGCCCGCACCGGACACGATACGCGTGGTGCAGATCGAACCGGGCCCGACTCCCACCTTCACAGCATCTACGCCTGCCTTGACCAAATCTTTTGCCGCCTGCGCGGTGGCAATGTTGCCGGCGACGACATCGAGTCTGGGATGCGCCTTCTTGACCAGCTTGACGGTCTCCAAGACCGCCTGCGAATGCCCATGCGCGGTATCGACCACGACCAGATCCACCCCGGCCTTGACCAACAAGGCCACCCGTTCAGGGGTCTCGGGACCGACGCCCAAGGCGGCGCCGACCCGTAACCGACCGTGGGAATCCTTGCAGGCATTCGGATACTTGATCCGCTTCTCGATGTCCTTGATCGTGATCAGCCCCTTCAGCTCGAACTGCTTGTTCACGACCGGCAACTTTTCAATCCGGTGTTCGTGCAAAATTTCCCGGGCCTTTTCCAGGCTGGTGCCCTCCGGCGCCGTGATGAGTTTGTCGCGGCGCATGACCTGAGACACCTTCATGTCCATCCTGGTTTCGAATCGCAAATCGCGATTGGTCAAGATGCCCACCAACTTGCTGCCCTTGGTGACGGGAATACCGGAAATCCGATACCGAGCCATCAACTCGTGGGCATCACGAATGGTCTGATCCGGCGAAATCGTGATGGGATCGAGGATCATCCCGCTTTCGGATTTTTTGACCTTGTCGATTTCGGCCGCCTGGTCGGCAGGAGAGAGCACACGATGGACGATGCCGATGCCGCCCTCCTGGGCCATGGCGATCGCCAATCGAGCTTCGGTCACAGTGTCCATAGCCGCGCTGACGATGGGAATGTTCAGGACGATGTTCCGAGATACGCGCGTCCTCGTGTCGACCTCGCTCGGAAGCACATGCGACTTGGCCGGCACGAGCACGACATCGTCATACGTCAAGCCGACCCGGACCTCCTTTTCCAACATCGCTCCCTACCCCCTCCCGGGCTTCCTGCCCGCTGCCTGCTAGACCTTCGTGGATTTCTCGACCTGTCCCAGTTCCGCGACCGCTTCCGCCTCTTCCTGGAGCCGCTCGCTCCCCTCTTCGGCGGGCATGAACTGCTGCACCCTGGTGTTGCCGCTGTCGACGGCAAAGACGCTGCCCCTTGCATCCACCGCAATCCCGTAAGGGAAATTGAACTGCCCCTGCGCGGCGCCGAACCCTCCCCACTGCGCGATGAAGTTGCCCTCGCGATCGAACTTTTCGATGCGATGGTTGCCGGTATCGGTCACATACACGTCTCCCTGGCCATCGACCGCAATGCCCCACGGTGACCGCAACTGGCCGGCCTCTTGGGCCTGCGGGCTGCTCGCATGCCCAGCTTCCGAGCTGCCTCCCCACTTGGTCAGCAACTGCGGCAAGACGTTTGTGCTCGTATCGAATTTCTGAATGCGATGGTTGCCCATATCGACGACATAGACCGTACCATCGCTCTGATCGACGGCCACGCCGCGCGGGAAGTAGAATTGGCCGTCACCATTGCCGAAGCTCCCCCAGGCCATGATGAATTCGCCCTGCATATCGAACTTTTGCACCCGGAAATTGGCGCTATCGACGACATAGACGTACCCGCGCACCCGGTCGATCGCGATCCCCCACGGCGCGTTGAACTGTCCCTCTCCGTTGCCGCGCGAACCGAACTTCATGAGATAGCCGCCCAACTTGCCGTCGAACTTCTGAACCCGGTGGTTGTTCGTGTCCACCACGTAGACGTCGCCTTTGGCGTCGCAGGCGATGCCGGTCGGGTTATGGAAGTTGGAGTTGGCCGACCCGAAGCTCCCCCAGAGGATAATGAAATTCCCGTTGGGATCGAACTTCTGAATGCGGTTGTTGCCGTTGTCGACGACGAAGATGGACCCCTGCTGATCGATCGCCAACCCGTAGATCGGCGCCATGAATTCGCCGCCGTGCAGGAGGGATGCGCCGCGTCCCGGTTTACCCCACTTCGACACGCAGAGGTAGCCCGACGTATTGACCAGAATGGAAGCGCTGGCCGGCGTAGAAATATTGTTGCCGGCATCCTTGAACCACACGATGACGGTCTTCTGGCCGTCGCCCGGCGAGAGGATGAAGGGAATGGTCGCCCCGAACTTAATCGCGGGTTCGACCTCGACCCACCCCGGTGTCCCGGCCATCGGCGTCATGGGATTTTCGGAAATGTAGTACGCTGCGACTCCGGTATCGAGGTCGGTGGCGGAAATCGTGACTACGACTTCCGGCGAGTTCGTCATGAAGGCGCCGTGATTGACGACCGCATAGGGATTTTGCGGCGCCGTGATGTCGATCAAGACCGGCGTCGCCGACACCTCTTCGGAGAGGGCACTTTCCGTCTCATCCTCATACACCGCAGTCAAAACGTAGTGATAAGCTTGGTCGTTGGTGAGGCCGGTGTGGTTGTAGGGACTAGCGACCCCTTCGATTTTCGTGCCTCCTTCCTTGGTCACATTCGGCGACGTGTGGAAGTACAGGTTGTATGACACCGCCCCCGGCACGTCCATCCAGCTCAGGAAGGTTTCCGTGTCCCCTGCCTTCACCGCCAAGTTGCGCGGAGCCGGATGGTCACCGGCCGCCTGAGCTCGCTCATGCTCGGCCTTGCCCCGATTCAGCTCTTCTTCGGTCGGGATGTACTTAATGACGCGATGGTTGCCGCTATCGACGACATACACCGCGCCCTCTTTGTCGACCGCGACCCCAGACGGAAAGTTCAGTTGGCCCTCGGTTTTGCCGCGATTACCCCAGGCGCACAGGAAGGTACCATTGCCGTCGAACTTTTGGATACGATGGTTGCCCTGATCCACGACATACACATTCCCGACGGCGTCGCACGTCACACCCCAGGGGGCCTTGAATTGGCCCGGTCCGCTGCCCTCTCGCCCCCACTTGGTTAGGAAGCTTCCACGCGTATCGAACTTCTGGATCCGGTTGTTGCCTTCATCGGCCACGAAGATGTTGCCCACGAAGTCCACCGCCACGCCGCGCGGAAAGAAGAATGCGCCGTCGAAACTCCCGTCCCGCCCCCACTTCAACAGCGGCGTGCCGTCGCCCTTAAACTTTTGAATGCGGGCGTTGTTGGTATCGGTCACGTAGATGTTGCCGTCCTGGTCGGTCGTGACGCCCCACGGCGCGTCGAACTTGTTCATGTCGGCGCCGCGCCAGGCGAATCCGAATTTGCCCCAGGTCTTCATGGGATTCCCGTCGCCGTCCACCCGTTGCACGCGATTGTTACCGGTATCTGCGACATAGACATGCCCGTCGGCATTCGTGGTAAGGCCTCGCGGATAGTAATAGCTGCCTTCCGCACTGCTGGCTTCTCCGCCCCAGCGGCCCAGGAACTTCCCGTCCTTATCGAATTTCTGAATCGAATGGTTGTCCGTATCGGCGACATACATGTTGCCGTCCTTGTCCAGCGCGATCCCGGTGGGGGAACTGAACTCACCCTCCTCTACCCCTTCCTGGCCGATGATCTTCGCGATGAGATAGGGCGACGGAATCGCCATCACTTCTTGCGATTCGGGACTTTCACCCTTCTGCGTGACCACCGTGACGACATAGTGATAGCAGGTCCCGTTCGCCAGATCGTCGTGTATGAACGGCGACTGCGCGCCTTCGATGCAGGTTCCCTTCTCCTTGGTTACACCGATGACGGTCTTGAAATCGTCGACGCTGGCGATCGGTCGGGTGAGCTCGGAAAACTTGATCTGCACACCCTTCGTAGTCATGAAATAGAGGTTGTAATACATCGCGTCCGGCACCGGGTCCCACGTGATCATGACCCGACCGCTGCCCGGCGTTGCGGCCACTCCGGTCGGCGCGGGGGGCAGGTCTTCCTCTTCGGCGACCGAGTCCCCGGCACCCCATTCGCTCTGACTTCCATCCACCGTGAGATGATGCCGGTCAAACCGAAACATTTCGTCGAGCAGCCAAGCCTTGATCATGGTGTTCCTCGTGATACGGGATTGGTGGAGATTTGCGGATGTTTCAACAACTTAGAATGGGGGAGTCTAACAAAGCGAAAAGAAGAGAGTCAAGGTGAGGTCAACTCGATTTGTCGTCGGTCTTGGCCCCCCTCTTCATCCCTCCAAAGCCGGATGGACGCATTTCCAACGGATCGCATAGGCTCGGCACTCTCACGTATGGAACAGCGTGACTTCGCTCAGTACAATGATCAATTGGAGGTGCATTATGTGGCTCCCAAGACTGGCGCTCGCTACCCTGATGGCAGGTTTCACCTTCAGTTCCGTTGCGCAGGCGAACGACTCGCCCTCCGTGGAAATGTGGGAATGTCCCGGTCCAGACGGCACGACCCTCTATACTAATAAAGAGCGACCGGGCTGTCAGCCCAAGGTGCTTCGAGCCCTGTCCATCGCACCTGCCCTGCCAGACTTGCCCAATACCCCGACACCCGGCCATCCCTCCTTCCAGCCGAGCCCACGAGGGCGAGATTTTGCTTACGATACCCCCATCGGCGCCTTGCGGAATTTGACACAGGTCCCGGACTCGGGACGAGACTGGTTTGCGGGGAACTTGATCGGGGGCTCGGTCCAGGCCGAGGTCTGCAGCATGTACGGGGAATGGATTCAGCTGAACCAGAAAAACCGTGGCGGGTTCTTCTTCGGAACCGACCCCTCGTACGGCGGGGACCCCACGGCTAGATATCGGAATGCCCCAAGCTACTCGTTTTACGACAACGCCCGGTACGTGGCGCTCTCGCGGATCTTTGGGGCGGGATTTATTCCTATCGGCTGCTACTGAGGACGGCGTGCTGGGGCGGGTGACTGGTCGAAGGATCGGAGCGTGGTCTCGTTACGATTCTTCTTGGATGTCCGCCACCACAAGAGCCTCCTCAGCGCCGGCCTCCCCCACGGTCTCTGCCGGAATCTCGGTCGGCGCACCGTTGGACGTCTCGAAATGAGCATCCGATGCGCCGTTTGTGCGCCCGCCTTCCTCCTGGACGGCCAGGGGCGATGGCTCGACAGCGCCGCCGATCGCCACCGACTCCTCGATCGGCAGTATCGCCTGTTCGGCCTCGCCTAATTCCTTGAATTCCCTCAACGGCGGCAATTGGGACAGGTCGCGCAACCCAAAATGTTCAAGGAAAAATTTCGTGGTGCCGTACATGATCGGGCGTCCTGGTTCCTCCTTCCGACCGACGATGCGCACCAGCTTACGCTCCAACAACGTACGGATCACCCCCGACGTTTCGACTCCGCGAATCTGCTCCACCTCGGCACGGACGATCGGCTGTTTATAGGCAATGATCGCCAGGGACTCCAGTGCGGAACGAGACAACTTTGAGGGAGCCTTGGTTTTCTCCAGGCGCTTGAGCCACGGCGCAAATTCGCCTTTGGTGACCAGCCTATAGCCCCCTGCCACCTCGACCAGCTGGAGTCCTCGTCCTTCTTGCTCATAATCTCGGCTCAACTCGGCCAGCGTCCGTTCGACATCCTGCCGGGTGACCGCTCCAAGCAGAGACACGAACTTCGCGGTCGGAATCGGTTCAGTCGTGACGAATAGCAGGGCTTCGAGAATGCCTTTCAATGCGCGTACGTCGGACAACACTGAGTCGGAGGCTGTAGACGCCTCTCCGGGGGCGGAAGCGTCCTCAAGGATCACCGTTCCGCTGGCCTCCTCAGCAGCTGCAGTCACGGACTCGGCCACCACTTTGGCCTCGGCAGACTCCTCCATCGCCCCCTCGATGCCGACAGTCATAGGTTCTTCCATTCAGAGTCCTCCACCACATCTCCTTCAGTGACGGCCGAAAACGCTCGCGACACGAGAATGTTCCCAAAGGTTTCAGCTTGAAAGACCCGCACGACCTTGATGCGAATCAGTTCCAGGAGCGCCAAGAATGTCACGATCACCACCAATCGATGGCTGGACACCTCGAACAGGGCCGTAAAGGGCATGGACTCCTTCGCTTCCAAGGCCTCGATAATGGCGCTCATGCGGGTCCGCACCGTGAGATTGTCGGGAATGATTTCGATGAGGGGTTTGCCGGGGTGTCTGGCCAACACCGCCTGCAGCGCGTCGACCAGATCGAAGAGCGACACTTCGTCGAGCAGACTCTCATCCTTCTTGAGATCGGTCGGCGGCCCAGACTCACGCGGGAAGACATCGCGCCACAAGCGTTCCTTGTAATCCAACTGCGAGGCCGCTTCCTTGAACTGCTTGTATTCGAGCAGTCGACGGACCAATTCCTCTCGTGGATCAGGCCCCTCCTCTTCGTCCACCGTCGCTTCTTCCACCGGTAACAACATACGAGATTTGATGTGCAACAGGGTCGCGGCCATGACCAAAAACTCCCCCGCCACCGCCAGATTCAGCTCCTTCATCACTGAGAGGTAATCCAGATACTGCCGGGCGATCAGCGCGATGGGGATATCGTAGATGTTGATTTCGTTTTTCTTGATGAGGTGCAGCAGCAGATCGAGCGGACCTTCGAAATTCTCGATCTTGACTTGGTAGGGCAGTTCCGTCTGGTCCATCAGGTCCAGGTGCTTTCCTAGATAAATTTCGGATCTTATACCAACTTATGGGGTGACGGGCAAGGTCAAAACCATATGTTGTGGTGAGGCAAGTCGTTATCGCGATTTCAGAAGGTAGAGCAGCAGACCCAGGGCGGCCAGAAACAAGGAGACCGTCACGGCTTGCGACGAGGCGGTGCCATTCGATGAGCCGGGCATCGCCGCCGTGGGGCGAATGGTGCGGGTGAGGAGCGGCGGGCGAGCGAACCAAGCGCCGGCAAGGTCGTCGTTATCCAGGAAGAGCGCATCCGAAAAATCCGCCTGGCCGCCGAAACGCGCCTCGGCAAACGTTACCGGCCGGTGAAAGCGAGCAAACAAGAAAAACGCTTCGCGATCGAATCGTGCCCCTGAAAAGTCGCACTTGCCCCGACATTCCGCCCCCGAGAATCCCGTTCCCATGTGGAACGTGGCTCGAGCAAAACTTGCATCCTGCGTGAACACGACCTCCAGAAACTCGCTCAATCCGTTGAAGCTGGCGCCTCGAAAGACGGCGGGGGCCCCGAACTGGGAACGGTGAAACCGAACGTGAGGACCGAATTTCGTGCCGGAAAAGATGGCGCCCTGGGTGAATTGATCCTGCACAAAAAAACTTTCCTGGTCGAACGTGGCCCCCGACCCATCCACCACCCCGAGGAACACCGTTCGTGACAGGTCCAGCGCACCGTTGAAGTGGGTGTCGGTCAATACGACCGGACCCGTCACCAACAAGAAGCCCTGCTTGAGGCGATTGAGGATATGCCCCTTCACCGACACATGCTTCAGCGCGAACGGACCACGGATGACATGGACCTCCTGCCCCTCCAGCCCTTCCAAGAGCCGTTGATCTTCCGTCGTCAAATCCTTGAGCGACCCCGCCTTTTGCGACGGCAGTTCATCCAAAAACAGGTCTCCCTGAATCACCGCCCCGGCGAGATCGATCCCCTTGCCGGAGGCCAGTGCGTGCAGCAACTCCTGCGCCGACACAGCTTGAGCCTCGCGCTCCGCCTGGGTGCAGGTCTGACTCAAATGCACGGTAAAGGTCGCGGACCCTGCCGACCCCTTCTCGACCCGGCATTCCGCAGATGCCCTCCCCGCGTCCGCCACAATGAGTAGCAGGATGCCCCAGGCGATGACGGAAACAATTCTCACGGAGACTTTACTCCACAAGGTCGTTTGTTAGACTTGCCCCATGCGAGCCGGAAACCGAGCAACCTGGAACGGTCGAGGCCTTCGCCATGCCGGCGCCCTTGCGCTCTGCATCACCCTGCTCCAAGCGGGACCGCCAAGTGCCGCAATGGACACCGTCGTCGAACTTCCCATCCTCGCCGCAATCCAGTCGAACAATCAGGGCGTGTTCGAAGTGTTGCTCTTACGATGGGATCACTCGCCGACCCCCTCGCCCATCGTGCTTCAATGGCAAGGCGGCAACATCCAACTGGGTCAGGCCAACTTCAGCTCCATGGTCCAGGCATTCCGTTATGCGCTCGAGCAGAGCGAGGCGGTCGAGCTAACGGGAACAGTCACGGCCACCGGTATCACCTACATTCCCATCAACAGTGACGGGCCAAGCGCCGGCGCCGTCATGACTATCGGGTTTGCGGCGCTGCTGAAGGGAGATCAGCTCTTGCGCGGCATCGCCCTGACCGGCACAGTCACCGGGGACGGCGATATCGGTCCGGTCGGCGGCATTCCCGACAAGGTACGCGCCGCCGCCAGGGAAGGATACCGTACCATTTTGATTCCAAGCGGCCAACGATATGGTCCACATTGGAACCTCGACCGACTGGCCATGGATCTCAATGTCGAGATCGAGGAGGTCGGGACGATCGCTGAGGCCTACCACCTGATGACCGGCGAATCCCTCCGCTAGCCACCCGCATTCGATCGAAAGCCCGGTCAGCCCTCGCCGTTCAACCCCTCGACGAGTGCTCGGTACTCGTCCTCCGCCAGCCGATGCATGCCGAGACTGAGCCGCCGCGTCAACTCAGCCTGTTCTTGAATGCCCAAGGTGTTTTGCAGCAGCTGATGCGCGCGTAGCGCGTGCCTCGGCCAACGTCGCACCGGCGTCACCCGCACAAACCCAAAGCGGGCTTCGGTCCTGAACTCATCCTTCAGTAAGTCGTCCAGCGCGTGAAAGGGCTGAACCGGCGACACGATCGCGAACTCAGCGCAAATCCCCTCCTTCAGCACGTACACCAACCCTCGGGAATCCAGCGTGATGAACTTTTGCAGGTTGTCCCGTATCAGAGCCGTACAGAGCCCCCAAATCCCGGCGCCAAGCTGTAACTCCGCACTTTCTTGGGAGCTTCGTTCGCGCAGAGCGCCGGCGATAAAGAGAAAATGGCTCATGAGATCTAGGAAGAAGGGAATTCAGCGGTAGGGGGAGGTGGCGCGGTCAGACCGCCCACAGCAGTACATCGGCAGGAATTGACGTGTCAGCCCACGAAGGCGCAAACCGCCGCTGATGTCGCACGGCATCTCCCTCACGATCCGGAGACTCTGCCGCCCCACTCTCTCAGTTGTTTCGAAACTCGTCGGTATCGTCGAGCAGATCCTCAGACTTTTCCAGATAATCGACGTCGTCATCTTCGCTGTCGAGATCGAGTTCTTCATCGAGTTCGTCCTCGATTTCCTCTTCCATCTCGTCTGACATCTCATCCAGGTCCTCGGCCAACTCGTCTTCCTCATCCAATTCCACCGCGCGCGGCTCCACCTCGACCTTGGGCGGCTTGGAAACTTCGGCCAAAGCAGGTTTCGCCGACTTCTGTTCTGGAGCGGCGGCGACCGGTGCAGCGGCGGCCTTCTCCTTCACCTTCGCTGCGGGCTTCGGCTGCATTGACGACTTGGCAGGCTTCGCCGCCGGTTTCGGCTTGGACGCACGTGTGGGTTTGGCGGTTGCCCGTTTCTTGGCTGCGGGCTTGGCAATCTTCTTTGCGGGCTTCTTCGCCGCAACCTTCTTGGCCTTGGCTGGTTTACGAGCCGAGGATTTCTTGGTCGCCGCGGCCTTCTTGGGTTTCGCAGCCTTTTTCACGGCTTTGGGGACCCGCGCTGCCTTAGCAGGAGCGCTCTTTTTTTTCACGCGTGTCTTCGCCATTCCACGTCCTCCTCATCAGGTCTTCAACTTGGCACGTCGGTGGTAAAGCGGCCTCCATCTAGCATGAACCGGCGGGTCGATGCAACCGTATGGGGCCGCACCCGATCACAGCGGGAAGGAGTCGTCCGCGAATCCTTCCGCCCGCCCCCTGTCTCTATGTATAATGAATCCATTATTCACACATGTGGTGAAGGCTCCATGACTCGTTATGCGCTCTCGTTTCTCATTGCGACAGGCGCCTTGGCCGCCTGGCCGACTCACGCGACTCCACCCACCGCCCAGGTGAGCATGGATAGCGGATCTCCTTACTATGTGCCTGCTTCCGTGACGGTCACCGCCGGGGCGGCCATTCGGTTCGACAATCCGACTCCCACTCATCACACCGTGACCCACGACGGGTGCTTCGAGGAGGGAGGCCGATGCGCCTTCGATTCGGGCGCAGTGGAACCGGACGGGAGCTTTACTATTCCCAACCTGCCGCCGGGCCGGTACCCTTACCAATGTCGCATCCACCCGATCATGCGCGGTATCATCATCGTGACCGACTCCCCTATGTTGCCCTCGCAAACCTAACACCGCCCGGTCCGAGGTTCTTGCAGGTCGCGGCTGCCGTCGTGTAGGCTGCGGCTTCCATCATGGATCGCCGAGATCGATGAAAGCCGCCGCAGCCGTCCAAGAACCTCTCAGCTTGAGTGGTGATGTCCTTCGCCTGCTCGCTTGGCGCATTCCCGATCTGGTCGCCTACCAACATGGGTACGACGAATGGTGGCTGGCCCCTCTCGACGACGATGTTCCGTTGGTGCGCCTCAATCGGACCGGCATCGAGATGCTGACCTCCATGAACGGTCACATTGCGGTCGGTGCGCTCCTTGAAAAGTACGGCAGCCGCGTCTGCGGTCCGGACGGCCAGCCTGGCTCCTGGCACTTGGCGCGATGGTCCACCCCGAACTATTCGCTCTGTTATTTCGGCACCGAGCCGCCCGGCGGCCATCGCCACAAAGCCAAGTGGGATCTCCTCCTGCAGCAGATTCGCGAAGGCTGGTCGGGACAACAAAACTTCGAAGGGGAAGAACATCTCGAGGATTTTCATATCCACGAGTTGAAGGAAAGCGACCTGGAAGACGGCCACTTCGACCTGATCGAAACGACGGTCTCACACCTTTTCCGGGAACCTTGTGAGGCCCTCGGCGGCACGACGTACGGTCGCCTCCTCATGCGTCAACTGCGGCGCTTGGGCTGGTTCAAGCCTAAGCCGAAGGTCATTCTCGAAATCGGCGGAGGCCTCGGCTATGTCGCCCGGGAGTTGGGGCAAGAGCTGCTGCCGTTCGAGCGGCAAGGTATTCATTACGTCTCCCTAGACGTCACCCGTCCGTTCCTGCGGCTCCAAACCAAGCGGGCCTCAAGCGCCGGCTGGACCTGTACCGGCACCCATGCCAACGGCGAATGCCTGCCCTTCAAGGACAATTCCGTCGACCTCATCATCGACAACGAGAACATGGCGGACATGACGCCGGTGAAGCTCACCCGAGAGGAACTCACCGACGGGCGCGGGGAGACGGCCCAACATCAGGAAGCACTGGACTGGATCAGGCGACTTCGGCTCCCCCTGGAAGCCGACCTCCCCGAGGAGGTCATCTTTAACTTGGGACCGATCCGATTTGCCGCCGAAGTGTGGCGCGTGCTCAAGCCAGGCGGGCGGGCGTTTCTGACGGAATTCGGCATTGAGGAAGGCTGGCCGGCTGCCGTCAAACTGCCCCACCACACCGAATACGAAGTGCAGTACAGCCACCTCCGACAAGCCGTCCGCTGGCTCGGCTTTCAGGAACGGTATCTGCCGCTGCCGCAGTTCCTGCAAATCAAGCCTGACACGAAGGTCCTCTGCACGGGCGCAGCCTATACGATTCAGCGTTTTTGCCAGGGGCTGGGGCGAGATTTTGCCGTACGAGCCTACACGGAAAGCGAGCTGAACAAGGCCCTGGGCGACATGCTTCCCAAACTACAGGGCTGCCACTACCACGACATTGCCGATCCCGCTTGGTTCGGACTCGTCGACTTCAAGGTACTCCTGCTGGAAAAGCCGGGCGGCACCCCCCAACCCACCTATACCGAGCAGAAAAGCGGGCTTCGTTGGTACTCGCAACGGTAAGAAGCGTTGCTCCATCTAGGGAGACTGCAAACGCATACTCAAGCCCACGCATCGCCCTCGGATCTGCCTGGCTGCTGCAAGACAGACTGACACAAGACTAATCCTAACTCCGTCAATTCAATAGTGCGACACAGGTTATCGGCTATCTGTTTGTCGTTGGCAAGACCCTGCCGTGGCATAACCGATGGCCCTGAACTTGACGCATCACGCAGAGCGACAAGAGGGAGGCGACAACACCACGCACACACGATCAAGTAGATTTACATCCTAAGGACGATGCTCGGTGATATGCGTAGTAGAAAATCAACAAGGTCGTCCGCTGCTCTCTAAACGAAAAAAGACCCTCTGAAATCTCTCCCAACTTTCATTTGATATTTTATAGGAAAAGGTCTCCTTGTCTCTTCGGCACTCAATTGAGAAATCTTCCTCGATTTTTTTCACAATGGCCAAAGCAGTCTTTCGTGCATATTGGATTGGAGCTGTTTCCTTGAGTGGATGGGAAAATCGTCGCCCATCTTCCGGTCGACGATTTTCCGAACGTGGAAATTTTGTATGTATTTTGTCATTTCTTGGAACCGGATATCGCGCTTCGATGTAGGCTGCCTTTAGGATCCGAATCAATTCATCTTCAGAATAAGGTTCGAACTTCTTATTCTGGCCATGCCCTCGGTCCTGCTTTGGCGGAGCTATCGGTAGGACGCCTCTCGATCGAAGACAACTCAGCAACTTTTCCAGGTCATGCCCTAAATCTTTGGCTATTTTGTTAATTCTCTTAGAACGGCGATCCTCCGGCAAGTGTTCCCAAACTGATGCTGAACGGGCAAGAATATATGCTTTACAGATCTTTTCCAGACCTTGATAGCAAAAAAATGTGCTGTATTCAGGCCACTTCCTTGCCGATTCAAATTCAAAACTAATGTAAAAATCCTTTATCCCAGAAGTAATCCAATTTTGGATCACTTGGGTCTTGTTCGTGCGGCTCGACTTCATTCGCTCCGCCAAATCGATCAACACTCCCTCCCGCAAGCCCAAATCACTCACCAAAACCTTCGCCGTTCCCAACGTCTCCATCACCGTCCTGAGAATGATCGCGCCGGCGACGATGACCTCTTCTCGACCACGCTCCAAGCCTGGAAGCCCCTGCCGTTGAGCCTTGGAGCGGCTCAGAAGCTGCTGCTCCAACCCGGTCACTGTTTCCAGCGTGAGAATGTAGTTGTGAATCCTGGCCGGCTCATAGGTCGGTAGCTGCTGCGCCATAGCGGCCAGCGCGGTAATCGTGCCGGCTGTGCCGACAAAGGTGAGCCCCTCCCGCCTCGGTATATCCGCCAGGGCCGCGGCTGTCTCACTCCGCACCCAGTCCCTCGCCTGCGCCACTTCGTCACCAGTCGGCGGGTCGTGATGCAGCAGCCGTTCGCTCAACCGCACGACCCCGACGTCGATTGAGCGCACCAGTGGAGAGTGGGCCGGCCGATCCAGGATGAATTCCGTGCTTCCCCCGCCGATGTCGAGGGCCAACATGTCGTTCACACCAGGGGGCAGGCCCGATCGGATGCCCAACAAGGTCCGGCGCGCTTCCTCTTCACCGGAGATGATTTCAACGTCAAACCCCACTTCTTGCCGGACGAACCCGAGGAACTCCTCCCGGTTATAGGCATCGCGCACCGCACTGGTCGCGACCACGGCGGTCGCCGAGACGTGGTGTTCGTTGATCGCGTGCCGCCATTCCTGCAAGGTCGCGATCACCCGTTGCATGGCGTCTGGCCGGATGACTCGATTCCGGTCGACACCTTGGCCCAAATGCAGGATGCGACGGTCGGAGCGAAGCTCACGCAGGCCACCCGATGGCTGCCGCTCCGCGATCAGCAGACGACAGGTCAACGTGCCGATATCGATTCCCGCCAGGATGAGCGGCGCCGAACTAGAACCGACGGTCATGACGGGCTCCTCATGGTCCATCGATTGCGATGTCATTCATTTCCAACAGGAGCTTCGTGCGTTCCTCCTGCAGCGCCTTCACTTGAGCCAACAGGCGGACGACTTCCCCATCCGTCAGAATGCGGTCCAGTGAATCGCCGCGTTCGTGCAGTTCGATAGTTCGCTCGCCGATATCGGCATGCAGGTCATCCAATTGTTGATCGAGCTTGCGCAGTTCCAACCGGTACCGGAGCAACTCGCCTTCTTCCATCGCACGCGTGGCGACCTGAGCCGTGCCCTGGCGCACAGTCACCCACCCAGCACGCAAATCGTGACTCAATCGTTGGAAAAGTCCCATCACTGACCCTCCACGTGAATGGACCGGTTTATGACGGTCAACTTACCTCGCCCAAGGCCAGTTTGCCTTGCCAGCGCCGCAACATCGCCGCCTTCAAGGCCTGATGCTGCGGGGATGCCAACATGGGATCCTGCGCCACCAGCGCCTTGGCTTCCCGCCTGACTTGCTCCAAGAGGTCGACGTCCCGGACGAGATTCGCCGCATGGAATTCCGGCAGTCCCCACTGTCGCAAGCCCCAGAACTCGCCGGGCCCGCGGATCTTGAGATCTTCCTCCGCAATCACAAACCCGTCGTTCGACGAAACCAAGGCCTGGAGGCGTTGTTGGGCATTGGAGAGAGTCTGTTCCGGTGCCCCGTGACGCGCCAGTCTGGATCGCCCCTCGCGCGGCAGGTAACTCGCCATCAGCAGACAGAGGGATTGGTGCGCACCCCGCCCCACACGCCCGCGCAACTGATGCAATTGCGCCAGCCCGAAGCGTTCGGCATGCTCGATCACCATGACGGTCGCATTGGGCACATCGACGCCTACTTCAATCACGGTGGTGGCGACAAGAATCTGAATGGTGCCCGCCTTGAAGGCCGCCATGGTCTGTTCCTTCTCGGCGGCCGAGAGTCGTCCATGCAGCAACCCGACGCGTGCCTGGGGAAAGATCTCGCGTTGGAGTTGTTCAGCCCCCTGGATCGCCGCTTTGAGATCGACCTTCTCCGATTCCTCGACCAGCGGATACACGATATAGGCCTGGCGACCGGCCTGCAGTTCATCGCCGACCGACTGCCAGGCCTTGCGACGCTGCCCCTCGCTATAGAGCATCGTTCGGACCGGTTTGCGGCCCGGCGGCAATATGTCGATGACCGACACCTCAAGATCGCCATACACGGTCATCGCCAAGGTGCGGGGAATCGGTGTCGCCGTCATCACGAGCACATCCGAACGATAGCCCTTGTCGAGCAGGGTTTTCCTCTGAAGCACTCCGAACTTGTGTTGCTCATCTACGATGGCCAACGCAAGATTGGCAAAGGTGACATCCTTTTGAATCAAGGCATGGGTTCCGATCGCAACCTGAGCTTCGCCGTTCGCCAATCGCTTCAGCATCTCCTTCCGATCCTTTGCCTTGCCGCCGCCCTTCAGCAACACCACCGTCAGTCCCAGGGCCTCAAGCGTCGATTTGAGATTCAGGTAATGCTGTTCGGCCAGAATTTCAGTGGGGGCCATCAGGGCCGTTTGGTAGCCTGCCCCACAGGCCAGCACCAACGCATGAAGCGCCACGACCGTCTTGCCCGACCCGACATCCCCCTGCACCAGACGGTTCATGGGCCGGGACGATGCCATGTCGGCCTGAATTTCACGGAACACCCGTTCCTGCGCCGAGGTCAGTTTGAACGGCAGCAGCCGGGCCAGACCGGTCAGGTGCGGCGGGTGCGGGTTGATGTGAAACGGTTTCCGCTCTTCGTGGATGTTCCGTTGGCGCCAAGCCATGGCCGTTTGTAAGAGGAACAACTCTTCAAAGGCGAGCCGGCGATGGGCCGGCGAGAGGCCGCGATTGAGCACGTCAAGATCAGATTGTGCCGACGGATAGTGAACCTGCCGCAGTGCCTCTCCGATTGGCAGCAAGCGATGCCGGGCTCGTAGGGCAATCGGCAGCACCTCTTCCGCATCGGTCTCATGCTCGGCCAGCAACCCATGGACCAGCACACGCATCTGACGTGAGGTCCAGCCCTTCGTCTCATGATAGATCGGGACAATCCTCCCGACGTGGAGCAACTCATCGTCTTCGCCAAGTAGTTCGAATTGGGTCGCCTCCAGCCGCAGATCCATCCACCCACGTCGGCCGGCCGCCACACGACCGGTCATCATCACCCGCAGGCCCTCGGCCAAGACGTCCGACAGATAAGGCTGATTAAAAAAAACGGCGTGCGCCACACCGGTCTGATCTTGCACGTCCACTTCGAGAATCGATAACCGGCGAAACCGTGCACGCGTCAATTGAGTATGCACAATGATTCCACAGATGGTCTGGGTCGCGCCCGGGACGAGCTTCCCCACAGGAGTCACCACTGATCGATCGTCGTACCGCCAAGGTAGCGTCCAGAGCGCCTGTTCGACGGTACGAATGCCCAACCGGTCCAGCAGGCTGCTGCGTTTCGGGCCGACCCCCTTGACAAACTGAATCGGTACAGTCCAGAGAGGCTGCTGGGAAGGGGACCGACGGGCCTGAGGGGCTGATTGCCCCCCTAGCTGTACGCTGTAGGAGCGATGGGGCTCCTCCACGCTCCCTTGCAACCGCCGAAGCAGGACGAGGGCCTGGGCCAGCCGATCCTGCTGTTCAACCGGAGTCAGCGCCGTATGAAAATCCACAAAAAGATTCCGAAGCACCAGGAGGTCATTTTCGACCGCACGCGGATAGACCCGCTCACTCAAGGCGCCGATGACCTGCTCCGAGACAAACCGGTCGAGGTGTTTGACGGTCGCCAGATGGGCACCGGCATCACGGCAGGCGAATTCGAGGGGTCTGGCGACACGCTGAAGGAAGGCCTGGAAGGGATCGGGCCCATCAGGTCGTGACATGCTGGGCTCGGATCGTACCACAGCCCTCCCTGCCGCTCAACGAGAGGGGCCGGGCGGGAACCTCGCGTTTCGACGCCCCGTCGGTGTCTGGCTTTTCTGACTTTCCTTGGCGCTCGTTCTGCTCAATGCTAGAGTGATTTTGCGTAGGACGGACAGAAGGAGCACTATGTATCGACGCAACATCAAACACATCCTGGTACCGCTGGCGGTCGTGATCGGCCTGTTCATCTTCTACCAAGTGAAGGTGAAACCGACGTATTTTCAGGACCCCGCGCCCCTCCCGCCGCACATCGTCGCCGAGGAAAACCCGTCCAACGCCTCCACTCCGGTGGCCTCTCCACAGAATACGTCCGAGATAGAACGGAAACGCCCTCGCACAATCGATCCCGTGAGTATTCCGGTTCCCAGACATGTTGAACTGCTGAGCGCCATTCACGAGGAACTTGAAAAACATAACGTCGTACTGGCAGAAACAAAACTGACGGACCTGCCCTCCTCGATTCTCACGGAGTCCGCAACCAGGCGGCACGTCGCAATTCTATGGAACAACCTCGGGATCTTGCAGGAAAAAACCGGCGGGACCGAAGTGTCCGTGAAGGCATTCAAGAAGGCGGTCTCGCTTGATCCGCAAAATCCCGTCGCCCACCTCAATCTGGCCAATGCGTATTGGGGCCTCCGCGACCCGGCGCTGACGGAAGAGTTCTTGCGGAAGGTGATGACCCTGGCCCCGGACGAGCCGTTCCCTCACCTGGCTTTGGCCGACTTGCTGCAAGAGAAGGATCAACTCACTGAAGCAGGCAAGCAACTGGCGCAGGCGCAGGCACGCATCAAGAAAGATCCCGCCTTGCAGTCCTACCTGAAAGCGGTCACCGCGAAGGTCCACCGCGCAGAAAAGGCGGAAGAGCACTTCTCAACGCGCAGCAGCGTGCACTTCACGGTGAAATACGACGGGACAGCCGATCCGACGACGTGGACCACCGTCTTGGACATTCTCGAAGAGGCCTATCGAGACATCGGGCAGAAGTTTCAATTCCACCCGTCCCATCCGATCATGGCCGTGCTGCACACCAAAGATCGGTTTCAGCAGGCCTCGGGAAGCCCCGCGTGGGCCGACGGCCTTTTTGATCCTGTGCTGGGACGGATTCAAATTCCCACCCAGGGCGCCGCCACGGATCATGCTTGGCTGACCCGCGTGTTGCGCCATGAGTTTGTCCACGCCCTCGTGCATGAACAATTGGGAGGAGCTGGCGAGCCGATCCCCACCTGGCTGAATGAAGGGCTGGCCATGCAGCTGGCGGGAGACCACTGGCAAGACATCACGGGCACGGTCCCAGCCGAACGGAGTTTGATTCCGTTAACCGCTTTGGAGGGAAGTTGGGAAACGCTCCCTGCCGAGCACGTCGGCGTGGCCTACTACGAGGCCAATGCGGCCACCCACTACTTAATCGAACGATATGGCATGCATAAGGTGCACGAGGTGCTTGCCCACCTGAAGGCGCGACAAACTATCGCCGCCGCCATGCAAGACCGACTGTTGGTATCGTATGACCACTTTCAGCAGCAATGGGCCGACAGTCTGGCAAACACCCTTGTCCAACCACGGTCATAACCCCTAGCGCCACCGTACAAAATACGCGTCACGACGCGGCTGTCCGAACCCGTTCCAGAGAGGAATGGCGTGAGGATGGGCCTCCTGCTCTGTCACAGTCGGTGGATCCCCAATCCCCTCCAACTGATCGAACGAATCCTGCCACAGCAACGCCCCGGACATGGTGTCGTAGGCCTGTACAACCAACTCAAACACAGGTGCCGGCGAAGCATCGACCAGACTAGGCGATGCCGATCCAAGCGACGACTGGTCCCACCGAACCGGCTTTCCGTTTCCAGGAGCAAAGCGGTCCTGCCACAGGAGGTTCCCGCTTACGGGATTGAGGGCCCGAACGGAATACAACGTCTGCAGCGTGTTCTGGCTCCGATCCGCAACGGAGGCGGCTGATGGCGTAGTGGGTCGAAGGACGACATCCGCCCCCATCGCGCCCCCATCGCCAGGTTTCAAGAGGTTCAATTGTCCTTCCCAGAGAAAGCGACCGGTCTCGGCGTCGTACACGCGCAATAGAAACATGCGGTTTCCCTTGGAGTCCGTCCCGATCCCGCCGGCAAAGATGCGCCCTCTATTTCCATCCGTTATGGCTGCCCCCTCTTCCTTCACATTTACATCGAAGGAATCTTCCGACAGAATGGTTCCCTTCCGCGCCTCATACGTTCTCACCGTCAGTAGCGAGGAATCGGCGACCTGAAAGCCAAAACCTGCGGCGACGACCTCTGCATGCTCGCCAGATGGTTTGGCCGCAGCCGACACCTCCCTGGGCAAAGGCTCGGCTCCGTCCACCGACGAGCCACCCATCCAATAGCCCAGAAGCGTGAATCCGAGAAGTAACCGCAATCTGTGCGGTTCGGCCCCTTGACCGACCTCCCGCGCTCTTGCCAGCCCTTTCGACCCGGAAGCCCCCCCTGTCATGCGTGGAAATGTATAGGACAACACATCCGCCTCCTTATGTGAGGAGCGGATTGTCACTCGATGTCTTGCTGACGGTAAATCACCCGGCGGAGCACCCTTTCCCCTCCTATGCGGGAGAGGAAATGCCGGACGGTAAGGCGCCTTGCAGGCGATGAGGGTGGTCGCTATAGTACACCCCATGGTCTCCACCACCCCTCTGGTTCTGCTACTTTGCGCTATCGTTGCCACAGAGGGGGGACTGCGCTTGGTCGGCTCGCTGCCCTCTCAATCCTCCACGCAGCAGAGTGTGCTTCTGGGGTTTCTCTTTGGCCTTCCGTTGCTCCTGGTGGCGGGACTGCTGACGAATCGACGGCGATGGATCGGCATGGCCACGGTCATGTATAGCACGGTCGCGCTGGCACTGAACCTTGCCACCATCGTTCAGGAAGCTGGGCGGCCTTCGCCTGCACCGTTGGTCTTGGGCCTGACCCTGTTGAGCAGCGTACTGAATTTTCTCGTCATGGTCTTCGGCGGGCGCTTCGTTCTCGCGGACGGATCGGACGCGAGGCCGCTACAATCCCCCCCTCCCAATCCCCGGTTCCCCTCTTGAGGACGATCGGACGGACTTTTACATACCCGGCCTTTCGCAACCATGCGGCAGTCTCACGGAACGGATAGGTATTGCCCCGCTCGGTGAACAGCAGCATGCTCACCGCGAACAAACTGGCCTCTTCGGAGTGCAGGTCTTCGCGCCCATGTAAAAAGGCGTCTTGAATGATCAGCGTTCCCCCGGGGGCCAACGCGTTCAGCACGCGGTGGAAGAGCGCCAGATTTTCTTCCGGCGAGTAGATGTGCAGCACGTTGGAATACCACACCACGTCGAACCGACCGGGAATCGGCTCCGACATGAAATCGAGCGGGAGGTACATAAGGCGCTTCCGCGCCGGATGATTCGCTGCAATATCCTTTGCGACCTCCAAGGCCGCGGCCCGATCACAGAGCGTCGCCGAGAGGCGAGGATGCCGTTCCATGAACGCCAACGCATAAGTTCCCGGGCCGCCGCCCAGATCCAGGATGCTACGAGCCCGCCCCAAGTCCAGCTGCCGAGCAACCCTCGCGGCCACCTCCAGCGACCGATGATGCATGGCCCAGGAAAACTGCCTGCGATAGTCCGGAGTCTCCTGCTCATCCCGATCCACGGGATGCCCGCTGCGCACCGCCTCAGTCAACCGAGACCAGTCCTGCCACTGGCTTTTCAGCAGGTCGAGATACGCTCCCCGGTAGGCTTGATGGCGGGCATTTAACACGGTCGCGGCAAAGCGGCTTGCACGGTACAGCTTCCCGCGCTTCCGCAACAAGCCACAGACTGCCAGGTTGCGGCAAAGAATATCCAATCCGCGCTCGCTGACTTTAAGTTTGTAGGCGAGCGCCGCGATCGGCCAGGCCTTAGTCCCCATGGCCGTAAACAGGTCCAATTCCAGCGCCGTCAGCATGACCCGGGGAAGCCGATAGGCAGCTACCAGATCGCGGAAGGTTTCGATCGAATTGATCGTATGCGGCATGGAGCGTGGAAGTCTCGACGCGACTCGGTCAGGAACGACTCACGAAAAGATTACGGCACCAGCGAACGGTCGTCAGCAGCTCGTCGAGCCGGTGAAAATCACAGAGTTTGAGAAACGTAATGGCGACATACTCGTCATTCATCTCCACCTGTTCAGTAAACCCAGCCTTGAGCAGCATCGGACGCATCTTAGATACAGCGGGGCCCAGAAAATACTTCGCTTGTTTCGCTACCTCATCGGTTCCCAAATCCTCTGTCGTTCCATCGCACATGAGACTTTTCACATCATCCATGGCCACGCCGTGTTGACAGAGTATGTGCCCGTCCGGTCGCACCTCCAGTAGCCAGCCGTCGTCAGAGAGATCCACAGCCACGGCTCCGCCGGGCTCCAATTCGTAGAATTGAGGAACTGCCGCTTGGAGACGAGATCGAACTTCATTCCATGAGACCAGCGCAGCACCGCTCATGAGTGGGACTCCCGATGTCGAGGCATCGTTCCTTCGGCGGCTACACGCGCCCGAAGTGTCTCCAGACGCCTGGTGTTTTCCTCCAATTTGGGGAGACCGTATTTTCGATCCATACGGACCACCTGTTCCAGCAGGTTTACCGCGGTCTGCAGTTGGCCGAGGTCCTCATAACACTGAGCCAGCACGTAACGGGCTCCTCCGGCACGCAACTCGTCCCGGTGACGCTCCGCGATGGACTGGCTGGTGTGGCAGCAGGCGATGGCATCTTCATATCGTTTTTGAATGGCAAAGGTCCGCCCCATCATTCGCCAGGCATCGGCCACGCCACCTTGGTTGTTCAGACGTCGCATCAACACGAGCGATTGTTCATAATGCCGGATGGCCTCGTCAAACTGTCCGGTCTCCCGCGCCACTAGGCCAAGATCCGAAAAGAGCACCGCCTTCCCCAGCTCATCATGGACTCGGGTCATGATGTCGAGCGCCTCAAGATAATAGGCCCGTGCGCGTTCCCATTCGCCGGCATCGGCACGAAGGTTCCCGAGGTTCGCTAAAGTCGTGCCGATCCCCTTTTCATCCCCCAACACCTTCTGGATTTCGAGCACTTCTTGATAATAGATTTGAGCTGACTCGCGCCGCCCGCTGACGGCACAAATGTTACCGAGATTTCCCAACGTGGCACTGAGGGCTCGCTGGTCGCCGGTCAGACGGTCACATTCCAAAGCCTTGGCATAGCAGGCATAGGCCTCCGTGTAGAGGCCGCGGGCAAAGTGTTCATTGCCCTGCCGGTTGAGCTCTTCAGAGAGCCCGTTTCGAAGTGCCATGATTCGCCTACGCCTGAAGAGTTTGGGCCAGTGCGTTTTTGGCCCCACCGACGATACTCGCCCCATCGCCTACCAGAATCGAGTCGAAGGTATATTTCAATAGTCGCCGGAGCCCTTCTCTGGCTTGACCGACATCCAGATATTTCTCCGGCGGCAAGAGGGTCAATGAGCCAACCGGATTGCCGATCACGGCGTCCCCGACGATGAGCACACCTTTTCCCTGCTGGATATAGAACGCCGATTCACCGGGAGACTTTTGATCCTTCAATTGGACGACCCAGATACCGCCCGGCAGCAATTCCCCATCCACGAATGTCTTCGTCGGCGTGACTTCCATCTGCGGCGCGTCAGCCGCCGGAACGTACAACTGGCAGCGAAACTCGGGCTGGTAGGCGGCTGCCTCGCGCACATGGTCCCGATTGGTGACAAGAATGTAATCGACCGGTCCCTGCCGCTGAATGAAGACTCTGGCTTCGGTGGTCATGGGCGGAGGGTCCACCAGAATCTTGTGTTCGCCGACATGAAGGAACAGGCCGTTGAAGTCGAGTTTCTTCTCCTCTGAATACCAAGACCACTGCCAGATTCCTGGAAGGACCGCCTTCATCTCGTCCGCTCCCGGCATTCCATCACAACCCCGCAACCGCATCCTGCACGATCTTCGTCACCTTCGTGCGGATACCGGAGTCGGCCGGAAGGTCGATGATATCGTCCTCGGAAACCGTCATGAACTTGCGGTTGGGTCCCTTGGTCAAAGAGATGAGGAACATGCTGTTCGTCGGCTTGGTAGGAATGACCACCTCCACCGCACCGTTAATCCCCTTGACCACCTCAAGAAACGCCTGTTTCCCCTCTTCCCACTCGTCCATGCGTCCTCACTTCGCGATTACATCGCCCCCGCACCTTGAGCAGGTGTCGAGGCCAACAATTTGTCCACCTCTTGGATAATGACCTCTGCACCGGCCAATTCCATATTCCCGACACGTTGCCATCGGATCACCCCCTGCTGATCAATGACATAGACGTTGGGAATGAACTTGCCGCCGCCATAGAGTTTGTCGGTGGTCTTATTCGGATCCAGCAGGTACGGATAGGTCACTTTGACCGGAAAGGCGCTCAAAAACTCGCCCACATCCCGCTTCGAATTGCCGGATGAGTTCACTCCGACCACGGCGACGTTTTTCCCGCTCAAGGCCTCGTGCACTTTCTGCAGGTTGGTACCTTGCACCATGCAGGGATCGCAAATGTGGAACAAGCCCAACACCACAACTTTGCCCTTGAGACTCTCGAGGGCAAGCGGATCACCCGTCACCGACGTGAGAGAAAAAGCTGGAGCCTTTTCGCCGACCTTGAAAAATCCTGCCGCCAAGACAACTTCTGCGACCCAGAGGGGAGTCAAGAGTATGGCCGCAACGATCAGCAGTCGCTTCATGAGTGCCTCCCTTTCCGCATCCGGATTGGCCTCTGCCTGCAAACACCCGTGGAGCCGGCCCATCTTTGCCGCTCCGCTCGACACCAACAGTAAGGCATCCTAGCACGCGAATTTTTTCGGGAGCAACCGTCTTGGCTCGACGACTGATAGGATTTGGATGCGAAACAGCCCGGCGCAGGAAATCGACGTTTATGCGGAACGCTGCAACCACCGCACGATCACCCGACGCATCCGTGCCGAAGGCAAACACTTGACAGCCAACCAGTGGAACGGCCTGAGCCACACCGCCAACTGCCGCAGGGCCGGCTGCGATACGAACCACGGTAACGGTCGTCGAATCACCGCGGCCTCACTGCGGCAGAGCGAGATCCCGAACTTCCACCGTTCCCACCACGAATCCTTCAGCAGGAAATGCAGCCCCTCCACATTCTGTTCGTCAATGCCGGAGGCGGGAAATTTGAGCAACTGCTTCGGCATATGGCGGAGCAAGCCGGGAATGGTCCGGTCTGTTTCAATCGCATCGAGCACGGCTCGCGGCAAGACGATGTCGAAGAGCGACTTCGCCAAGGCCAGTCCCAGCAAAACCATGCGCCGGCACCGCCATTCCTTTGCTAGGAACAGCAGCCGACTCCAATCCAAGGTTTGACGACGAGTGACCAGTTCCGCCACGTCGCACACCCACTTCAGCTGCTCCCACCCGTGTTTTGCGCCGTGCACACAGAGGAGCAACAATAATTCTTCAGGACAAAGTCCCGGCACCGATTTGGTCGGCAGATCGACGGCTCTCACACGAGCCCATAGCTGGCTTCGATCCAATCGAAACTCAAAGCGAGGCCCGGCCATGGTCCACTGTAGATCGACCGCGATAATGCCGTTACGCTTCTGAAAGAAATGGTAGGGCTCATCGGAGGATTCGTCGTAGTGCCCGTTCCGACTCGTCAGTTGATAGCCCTGAGACCACAAGACCTGTCGAGCCTGAGACACCGAGGTCTGATCGACGATCAAATCCAAGTCGGCGCACTCCCGCAACGCAAGGTCTCCATAGGCGAACTGGGCCAAGGTGACTCCCTTGAACGGAATGGTCCGGACCCCTTTCGCCGCCATGGCCTCGACCACGGACGCCAATTCCTTGGCCAACAGTGAGTTCAACAGAGCATTGGCTTGAATATGACGTCGGAAGAGTTCATGGACGGTCGCGGGGACCGCAGCAGGACAGATCGCGACCAGATTACGATATACTAGGGGTGCTACTCCGTGAGCCCTGGCCAACCGCCAAATCAGATCCCACTCCACGCCGTCATCGACCAGGTCCGCCACTTCGACACGGATAAAGTCGTTGATCCTCGTTCGGGCGCACAGCACGAGCAAACGCCCTTCCGCGTGCAAATGAGCGAGCCCCGTCGATGGCACAAGCCGCTTTGGCATCGCTCCTCTCCGGCTCGACCGTTTCCAGCCTGTCGTCGTGGGTGTCACCCCTTGCCCCATGTCAGATCTCTCCCTTGCCTGTCCGTTCGAGTAATGGCGTCACCAGCCATGGTAGTTCCAACACATCACGGCCGAAATGCAGCCGGTACGCATCCGCCTGTTCGACGAGGCGCGTCAACGCCTGAAATTCCCTGCGAGCGATATCCGCGTCATACACCAGCAGCGCGTGCGGAAGTATGAGTTGCAGCGCCTGTTTCTTGGACAAGGGCTCCAGGCAACTGTGAGCGGAATCCACAACTTCGGGGAATAGGATCACGGCAGGAAGGCAGGGATCGCCCAACGGTGCCGGATAGAGATCCTGAACACGGAAGTATCGTTTGGGGATCCCGGGCCGGAGAATGGATGTGGGAGCCTGCTGCAATTCAGGAAAGAAGGCGACGGTTTGGTCGGTCACATTGACCTTGAGCGGAAAAGGCAGCAGTTCGACTTGTCCGCCGGACAATCGAAAAAACGGATGATCGTCCGAGAGATACCGGTATCCCCCTCGAAGCAAGGAGAGGAACGAAGTCGTTTTGCCACGGCCGCTGAATCCCGGAATCAGCACTCCCCGACCATTCTTTTCGAGAGCAGTGGCATGGAAGGTATACAGACCGCGCCGCTTGAGCAGTTCCGTCACGCCGAAGTGCACGAAACTCGCACGGATGTCGGCGGTCATGTCATCCGGTCGAACAACGTAGCCCTGCACGTGCCGCTTCGCTCCGTCGATCACAACCATGCCTTCTTCGTGAAAATCAGCCAGGATCAAGCCACGCGCTTCGTACACATCGCAACGCCAGGTCATCCGACGTCCCGTACCCACCGTCAGCCCTGAGCTTCCAAATAGTCGACGGGCATCGGCAGGCAGGCGCATTGGAATGTCGGCAGGGCAGGCGGCTGCCTCAAACTGCATCGTCATCGGCACGTCGCAGAAAGCTGTACACCTGAAAGCATAGAGGAGATCCTCAACCGCGTTCGCCACGGATGGGGACTCGGTCAGGAAGCGGATCTCTACGCCGTGAATAGAAAAGAGCAGTTCATGTGCGGCGATCGTCATTGCCATCGCAACCGTTCCCTTCGGGTTGCTGGTCGGCCATCGTCGCCGACCAGCCCTGACCCTTTGCTCGTGCCGATTACGAAAACTGTTCGTTCTGGACGCGAGAGATGGCAATGGCCGTCACATCACGCAACAACTCATGTGCCACTAACTCCGGCTTGACATACTGCTGCTTTGGCTGCTCTTCCATGCTGATTCACCTCCTTTCAATGTGAAGTAATCCTTCCTCCTCCAAGTGCCGCATCAGCTCCATGAGGTCGCGATGCGCCTGGTCCGCAGGCACATCGAACTCACGGCATACCGACTCCAGAATCTCCGCCAGCGAACGGTCTCCTTGGCACTGATTCCAAATCAGGGCTCCCACTGGATTCAGTGTGTAATAGCGACCGGTGCTCAGATTCAGCACGACGCTCTCCCAGTCCAGCATGGTGCTATGCACATCCTGTCTCTGCTTGGGAACAAGCAGGGAGAGAGACATGAGATCTTCCTTCGAGACTTGGACCGCGTGAGACATGCAGGCCTCCTGATTGGACAGAGTAACGATGAAGTCGTCCGCCGCCATGGAGCGGAAAGGTACCGTCACAGCTCAGCATTCTCTATTCCCACTGCGTCTGGACGACGCCCTCTTTTGAGGGAAACCATTGGGAGGGGATGTGAGGCAGGAACTCAGCTCCAGCGCCCTGCCAGAATTTTCCGCCGTTCGAAACTACGCAGAGACAGGCGGGTGTTCGTGGGATGGACTCGAAGTAGGCGGACAGGCGACGGTAACGGTGAACGATTGCCAATACGGCGAGGGCTCGAGAAAGGCTCCGCCGTTGAGCATGAGCCAGGCATGACCTTCCAAACGCTGATGAAGTTTCATAACGCCGCAGCAGAATTGAACCGGTAAGCCGCGTCGACGTGCGAACCAATAAAGTGCCAACGTACGTGGGAAGCAATTGCCTTTGGGATTGTAGGGGAACAGCGTCAACCAGCGGTCGACGTAGTACACGATTTTGTCCAGGGGAGCCGGCCTGCCCGCCCCCTCCGCAGGTCGACAGGTCAACCAGCGCAACAGGCGCGGCAGTGACACCAGCCGGAGGCTCAACCTGATGACGACCAACGTGATCCCGGTGCCAAAGATCAGCCGATACCGATCAACCACAGACATGCGGGTCAGTGTAACAAGGCATGGAGAGAAGTCCAGACGATCTCAGCTTCGGGTAGCCACGAACGCGAGCAGTGGGGGTCAACGAGAGGGTTCGAACAGTCCTAATTGTAATTCTTCGGCGCGGGTAAAGGAGATGGGGTAGCGTTCGGTGAAGCACGCATTACAGTACTGTTCCGGCCCTCCCGGCGAAGCCTTCAACATGCCTTCCAAGCTGAGATAGCCCAAACTGTCGGCCGTGATGTATTTCCGAATTTCTTCCGTCGTATGGCTCGACGCGATCAGCTCCTTCTTCGTAGGCGTATCGATGCCATAGAAACAAGGCGAGAGAATGGGCGGCGAGCTGATCCGCATATGCACTTCCTTCGCCCCGGCGTGACGCAACATCTTCACGATCTTACGGCTGGTCGTCCCTCGCACCAGCGAGTCGTCTACAACCACGACGCGCTTGCCTTGCAGAACCTCGGGCACGGCATTCAACTTTACCTTCACGCCGAAGTGGCGGATGGACTGCTCAGGCTCAATGAAGGTGCGCCCCACGTAGTGGTTGCGGATCAGCCCCGTTTCAAACGGTACGCCGGCTCCTTCCGAATAGCCCAAGGCCGCAGGCACACCGGAATCAGGCACCGGAATGACGATATCAGCCGGCACCCATGATTCCTCCGCCAATTGACGGCCGAAAGCCTTACGGGTAGCGTACACCGTGCTACCTCCGAAAATCCGACTGTCCGGTCTCGCGAAGTAGACGTACTCAAATACACACATGGCGGGAGTCGTCGCTCCGAACGGCTTGTAACTTTTCACCCCGTTATGATCCAGCACGATCAATTCACCCGGCTCGATTTCACGCACATACTCCGCATCCAACAAGTCAAAGGCACAACTCTCCGATGCGACGATCCACGCATCTCGAAGCCGGCCCAAACAGAGCGGTCGAAAACCGTGCGGGTCACGGGCCGCCACGATGCCGTGGTCGGTCATCAGCACGACGGAAAAGGCCCCACGGACCTGCGACAAGGCATCAATGACTCGATCCAGCAACGTATCCGCCCGAGAATGGGCGATAAGGTGGATGATGACTTCGGTGTCGGAGGTCGATTGAAAGATCGCCCCATAGGCTTCCAGCTCGCTTCGGAGCATGGTGGCATTAATCAAGTTGCCGTTGTGCGCGACGGCCAGATTTCCGAACGCGAAATTGACGCTCAGGGGTTGCACGTTCTTCAGACCAGCCCCGCCGGCCGTCGAGTAGCGGTTGTGGCCGATTGCCATCGTTCCCGGCAACCTCGCCAATGCCTGCTGCGAAAAGATGTCCGCCACCAACCCCTGGCCCTTCTCGATGTAAAAATGCTCACCGTCGTTCGAAACGATGCCGGAGGCTTCCTGTCCGCGATGTTGGAGCGCATAGAGCCCCAGATACGCAAGATTGGACGCTTCTTTATGGCCGTAAATGCCGAAGACGGCGCACTCGTCGTGAAATTTATCCGATGAGAGGAGCGGCAGTTCTTTCGCCATACCGAAATCTATTCCTGTTCCAACGCCCGGGGAATCGCCTTAGACCACTTCTCGTGCAACCGCGCGACGTCGAGGTCGACGATGCACCCGGCCGTGCGCTGATCGCCCGCGACTCGTATCACCAAGCGGTCGCCTCCCACCATTCCGATCCGTGCAGCGGGCACCCCGGCTTCCTGAGCCAGACGAAGCACACGGTCTTCCGCCTCGGCCTTGACGGAAAGCAGCACGCGCGATTGGCTCTCTCCAAAGAGCACGGCATCCCGACGAAGGCCGTTGAGGGCTAATTCTACCACAGCCCCCAGCCGCCGATCCGAACCCGAGATGCAGCATTCCGCCAACGCCACTGCCAATCCGCCGTCAGAACAGTCGTGCGCCGACTGGACCAGCCCCTCCCGTATGAGGTGAATCGTGCAAGCCTGCACGGCCCGCTCCGCTTCCAAATTCAGAAAGGGAGGAGAGCCCTGCTCGCGATGGTGCAGCACTTTCAGATATTCGGTTCCGCCGAGATCTTCGCGGGTCCTCCCCAGCAGAAGAATCACATTTCCATCCTGCTTAAACCACTGGGTGGCTGTACGATCGGCATGTTCGATCAAGCCGACCATCCCGATCATCGGCGTGGGATATATCGACAACTCATTCGTCTCGTTGTACAGACTGACATTGCCGCTCACGATGGGGACCTGCAGCGCTTCGCAGGCATCCTTCAGTCCCTCGATCGCCAGAACAAACTGCCACATCACCTCCGGCCGCTGCGGATTCCCGAAATTGAGACAGTCGGTCGCCCCGATCGGTTCCGCTCCCGAACAAGCCAAATTACGCGCGCATTCCGCAATCGCGATCTTGGCCCCTTCGTAGGGATTCAGCAAGCAATAGCGTCCGTTGCAATCCACCGACAGCGCCAGCGCCTTGTCCGTTCCCTTGATGCGCAACACCGCCGCGTCCGATCCCGGCCTCACCACCGTGTTCGTGCGCACCATGTGATCGTATTGCTCGTAGACCCAGCGTTTGCTCGCAATCGTGGGGGATTCCAGCAACGCCAGCAGCGCCGCGTCCGCATCCTTCACATCGGGCAGCGCGTCGTAATTCAACGACTGCAGCATCTCCTGATACGCCGGCGGCGCACTCGGACGGTCATACCGTGGGGCTTCATCGGCCAGAGCCTTGGCCGGCACTTCGGCCACTACCCGCCCATTCTCCTTCAACACGACCTTGCCCGTCTCGGTCACCCGCCCGATCACCGCCACATCCAAATCCCACTTCCGGCAGATGCGCAGGACTTCCTCTTCCCTACCGGCCTTGGCCACCATCAGCATGCGCTCCTGCGATTCGGACAGCATGATCTCATAGGGTGTCATGCCCGGTTCCCGCCTCGGCACATGGGCCAGTTCCAACTCAACACCGGTCCCTTCGCGCGAGGCCATTTCACAGGCAGAACTGGTCAAGCCCGCCGCGCCCATGTCTTGAATGCCGACCAGCACATCCCCCGACATCAACTCCAAACAGGCCTCGAGCAGCAGCTTCTCCGTGAACGGATCGCCCACCTGGACGGTCGGCCGCTTCTGCATGGCCTGTTCATCGAACGAGTCCGACGCCATGGTGGCTCCATGGATTCCGTCACGCCCCGTTTTGGATCCGACATAGATGACCGGATTCCCGACGCCCGCCGCCTTGCCGAGAAAAATCTTGTCCGCCGATGCGATACCCACGCAAAACACATTCACCAAAGGATTCAATGCATAAATGTCGTTGAAGACGATCTCCCCGCCCACCGTGGGTACACCCATGCAATTGCCGTAACCGGCAATGCCGGCTACCACCCCCTTGAGGAGATGACGCGTATGCGCCTGGTCCAGGCTGCCGAACCGTAACGAATTCAGCAGCGCGATCGGTCTCGCGCCCATCGTAAAGATGTCGCGCAGAATCCCGCCCACCCCCGTCGCCGCCCCCTGATAGGGCTCGATGAACGAGGGATGGTTGTGCGACTCCATCTTGAACACGGCACAGAGGCCGTCCCCGATATCTACAGCCCCGGCGTTTTCACCCGGCCCCTGCACGACGCGCGGTCCGGTCGTGGGCAGTTTCTTCAGATGAATACGCGAACTCTTGTACGAGCAGTGCTCGCTCCACATGGCCGAGAACATGCCGAGTTCCGTCCAGTTCGGCTCGCGCCCCAGAATCTCCAGGATTTTCTTATACTCGTCCTCGCTCAGCTTGTGCTGCTCAAGGACGGCTTTGGTGATGACCGGTGCATTCATAGCGATTCATTCTCGAAGGTCAGAAAGGTCAGAAATGGTCCGCCAGGGTGAGCTGCGGCGCCGAACCTTTCAGGCTGTCCAGCATCGACAAGAAAATGAGGCGGCCGTCTTCGTTGCCCAAGAGCGCCTCCGCGCTCCGTTCCGGATGCGGCATCATGCCCAACACGTTACCGTCGGCGTTCATGATCCCGGCGATGTTGTCCATGGAGCCGTTCGGGTTGACTTCAGGCGTCACCGCACCTTCGGGCGTGCAGTAGCGAAAAATCACCTGTGCGTTCGCCTTGATGCCGGCGAGCGTGACCGGATCGGTGAAGTAGTTGCCGTCGGCGTGGGCGATGGGGATGCGCAGAACTTGGCCCGACTCGCAACGGCTCGTAAAGCGCGTGGCGGCATTTTCCACCTTCACGCACACGTCTTTGCAGATGAAATTCAGCGACCGGTTGCGCAGCATCACGCCGGGCAGCAGGCCGGCTTCCAACAAAATCTGGAACCCGTTGCAAATACCGATGACCAACCCGCCCTTGGCCGCAAACTCCTTCACGCCCGCCATCACGGGAGAAAAGCGTGCGATCGCGCCGGTGCGCAAGTAGTCGCCGTAGGAGAAGCCTCCCGGTAACACCACCGCATGGATGTCGGCCGGCAAGAGGTCCTTGTGCCAGACCATCTCCACGTCTTGCCCCAGCACGTCCTGGAAGATGTACCGGCAGTCATGATCACAGTTGCTCCCGGGAAACACCACCACGCCGATCTTCATTTCACTCACCCTCGCGTCTCCACCGTACTCACTGCAGCTCGTACCGATAATCCTCGATCACCGTGTTCGCCAGGAGTTTCTCGCACATCTGCTTCACCTGCGCATCAGCCTTGGCGCGATCCGACTCGTTCACGTCCACTTCCATGTATTTGCCCACCCGCACGTTCGTCGCGTTCTTGAAACCCAGAGAGTCCAACGCGTGCTCAATCGCTTTTCCCTGCGGGTCCAAAATACCTTGCTTCAACGTCACATGAATCTTGGCCTTCATTGTGCCTTCCCCGCTTCCCGCTGCTCTTTGGTAACCCGCTTCACATATTTCCGAATCTGAAAAATCACCCACACCGTGCCCAGCCCCGCAAGGGCCAGCAGCACGAAGGCCCACCGCCAGGGGGACTCCTTGAGATGGTAGGCCATCAAAGCCACCGTGGCGGCCCATACCAGAATCGCCGCCACCAGGCCGTAGTTCAGGAACAACTGCAGCAACCGATTCATCGCCTCTGCCCTACTCACAGACCCGCTTCAGCACCTCCTGATACGCCTCCTCCACCTTGCCCAAGTCCTTGCGGAATCGATCCTTGTCCATCGATTCCTGCGTCGCCTGGTCCCAGAACCGGCAGGTATCGGGCGAAATTTCGTCTGCCAGGATCAGGCGGTTGTGAAACACTCCGAACTCCAGTTTGAAATCGACGAGAACCATGCGCCGCTCCTTGAAAAAGGGCTGCAGTACCTCGTTGACCTTGCGGCCCAACTCGCGCATTTCCCGCAGCACGGCCGGCGTCGCCACGTTCAGCAAACGCAGGTGATCGTCGTTCACTAAGGGATCACCGAGCGCATCGTCCTTGTAATAAAACTCGATGATCGGCGGGATGATGGCGGCCCCTTCCTTGAGGCCCAACCGTTTGGCCAAACTCCCCGCGACGACGTTCCGCACGACCACCTCGACCGGTACGATCGTCACCTTCTTGGTGAGCATCTCGCGGTCGCTGACGCGCTCGAGGAAATGTGTCTCGATTCCCCGGTCCTCCAGGAGTCGAAACAACCGCTCCGACACCTTGTTGTTGACCACGCCTTTGTCGGCGATCGTCCCGCGCTTCTGCGCGTTGAACGCCGTAGCGTCGTCTTTGAAGTAGTGCAACACCTGGTCGGGCCGATCGGTCGCAAAAATTTTCTTGGCCTTGCCCTCGTAGATCATCGTCCCCTTCGATTCGCCAGCCATCACCGTCCTCCGCTATCGTGCGAACGATTCGAGAATGTCATCCAGCGGGCTGAGGGTTCCCAACAGTGTGGGGTGCCCGATTCGGCGCACGTGCCGGTATTCCTTTACCTGCTCCAGGGCCCGCATCAAACGCTGGAACTCCTCCAACCGGTCCGTTTCGAAATAGGTAATGAAGTCGAAATCGTCCAGGCCGGTCGAGTGGTAGAGTTTCCGCTTCACGACGGGCGTATAGGCCAATGCGGCCTGCGTGTGCTCTTGGATGAGCGCCTGACGCGCCGTTTGATCCAGCGCCCACCAGTCGGCATCCTTACGGATGGGAATGACGATCACATAGGGCCTCGCCCCCACCTCGGCCTGCCCCTTCAACGCTGCCTTCAGCTCGTCGGAAAACTCCGACGCATAGGCGGCTGGCTTCGTGACCCCTTGCAGATAGGTCGCGGCTTCCAGATAACGCCCGAACCTGGTTCCCAAGAGCGACACCAAGAACTGCTGGTTATCCGAGAGGGACCGGGCATGCAGCCGGAACATGAAGTCCGCGTGGTCCGAGAGCCCGCGCAGCAAGTAGGTCTCAACCACGATTTTGCTCGAAAACTGCTCGATCAGCCCCTTCACCTCCGACACGGCAATGACCCGCGCCTCCCCCGTGAGGTTCCACCACTCATGCTTCATCTGAAACGCGGCAAAGGTTGCGTAAACGCCGGGATCCGACAACAGCTTTTCCCGTTCGGCGGAACCAGCCGCCTGCGCCGTCCCTCCCATCAGCAGCCCCGTCAGCAATGCCACAGCACATACCCACCGTAGGATCATGCCCGCCTCCTGCGCTTCCGAGCGGATCGAGCGGCACCCGAACTGAACACGCGTCGAAATACCTGGTCGAGATGTCGCAGATAGTAGGTGGGATCGAAGCAGGCGGCGATCTCCTTGGCGGTCAGGTGGGTGATAATGAAGGGGTCGCGACTCACCAGTTCTTGAAACCCGACGCCGCCCTTCCAGGCCGTCATGGCGTTGCGCTGCACCGCCTCGTACGATTCCTTCCGCTGAGCCCCTTTCTCGATCAAGGCCAACAGCAGCCGTTGCGAATAGACCAACCCGCCGGTCAATTCCAAATTCCGCTTCATGCGGTCGGGATAGACGATGAGGTGTTTCACCAGGTCGGTCACCCGAGCCAACATGTAATCGATCAGGATCGTGCTGTCCGGCATGATGACCCGTTCCACCGACGAATGGCTGATGTCTCGTTCATGCCAGAGCGCCACGTTTTCCATCGCCGCCAGGCTGTTCGCGCGCACCAGACGGGCCAACCCGCAGAGGTTTTCGGAGGCGATGGGATTCCGCTTGTGCGGCATCGCCGACGATCCCTTTTGTCCCTCGGCGAAGTATTCTTCCGCCTCCAGCACTTCCGTCCGCTGGAGATGTCGGATCTCCGTCGCGATCTTTTCAATGCTGGCGGCCAACAGGGCCAAGGCAGCCACGTAGGCGGCATGGCGGTCGCGCTGCACCACTTGATTGGATACCGGATCGGACGTGAGCCCCATCTGGGCACAGACGTACTCTTCGATTTCCGGCCCCTGGTGTGCAAAGGTGCCCATCGCGCCCGACAGTTTGCCCACGGCAATGTCCTGCCGTACCGCCTGCAATCTGGTCCGGTGGCGACAAGCTTCTTCGTACCAAATGGCCAACTTGAAGCCGAACGACACCGGCTCCCCGTGAATGCCGTGCGACCGCCCGACCATGACGGTCCGCCGATGTTCGTAGGCCCGTTTCTTGAGCACGGCGATCAACTCGTCGAGGTCTTCGAGAATCAGATCGAGGGCTTCCGTCATCTGCACCGCGAGCGAGGTGTCGACAATGTCCGACGAGGTCAACCCCATGTGCAGGAACCGATGTTCCGGGCCCACCGAATCCATGAGCGATTCCAGAAAGGCGATCACGTCGTGTTTGGTGACCTTCTCGATCTCGGCAATGCGCGCCACGTCGATCCTGGCCTTCTTCCGAATCCTGGCGCTCGTGCCGCGCGGGACCTGGCCGTCGCGCTCGAACGCGGCACAGGCCTGCAGTTCGACCTCGAGCCAAATCTCATACTTGTGTTTGAGCTCCCAAATGGCGCTCATCTTGGGTCTGGTATACCGATCAATCATGGCGGTCTCTGTTGTTCGCCTCTCGTGAATCGTCGTTCGTGCGCGCGCCGACGTTACGCAGCCGGACGGCAGTGTTACGCCCCTTGCGACACCTCGTTGCTGTCGGCTCCCACCACCGGCAGTTCGGGGAAAGCCCGTTTCCGCTCCAAGCGGTTGTCCGAACTCAGCACTTTGTCCAGGATGCCGTTGACAAACTTGGAGGCTTCCTCGTCGCCGAAACTCTTGGCCAATTCGATGGCCTCGTTCAGGGTCACTTTGGCCGGCACTTCCGGCACGTAGAGTAATTCGAAGCAGCCCAGCCGCAGGATATTGCGGTCGATGATCGGCATCCGGCTGACCTTCCAATTGGTCGCATGCCGCCCGATCAACGCATCCAGGTCCTGCCTATGCGTGAGCACGCCGGCCACCAACCGATCCGCAAAGGCACGCAGCTCCTCCGACAAGGGATACTGCACCCAGAAGTCTTCCAACCAGGCCCCGGCCTGGCCGTGGATGTCGTACTGAAAGAGGACCTGTACCGCCCGTTCACGGGCCTGGTGTCGAGAGGCCATAGGATGTCGCCGGTCAGCGCGCGCGCCTCGTCGCGTTCTTCGAGGGTCGCTGCGAAGAAGCAGGCTTTCGAAGAAGTTTCATGAGATTCGCCATTTCGATCGCCGTGCGAGCGGCATCGGCGCCTCGATTGAGCTTACCGGGATCCGCCCGCTCGGTTGCCTGCGCCACCGTATCCGTGGTCAGGACGCCGAACACCACCGGCACGTCCGTCTCCAGCGACGCTTGAAGGATGCCCCGGCTGACTTCAGTACTGATGTACTCGAAATGGGGCGTGTCGCCGCGAATGACCGCTCCCAAGCAGATCACGGCATCCACTCGACCAGACCGGGCCAGTTGGCGGGCGACCAAGGGAATTTCAAAGGCGCCTGGGACCCGGACCACCTCGATGGCGCCCTCCACCACCCCTGCCTGCTTCAGCACCGCCACACAGGCAGTGAGCAGACGTCCCGTCACAAACGTATTGAATTTACTCGCAACGATGCCGAAGGCCAGCCCCGTCGCGTCATGGGATCCTGTACGGATTTTCATCGCACCGTGTGATGGCTCGCCCGTCTCATCCCGCTGCCTGGGAGAAGAAGGCGCGATCATACCTGGAATGGGCCTCAAATGGCTATACGTTTCGGGGCGATGATCGGTGGCAAAACCGCGGACGCCGGCCGCTACACTTTTTTCAGGATGTGGCCGAGCTTGGCTTTCTTCGTGCGGAGATAGCGTTCGTTATGGGCACGGGGGGCAATCTCGATCGGGACACGCTCGACGACTTTGAGTCCGTAGCCTTCGATGCCGACGATCTTGCGTGGGTTGTTGGTAATCAGACGAATGTGATGCAGCCCCAGCTGCACGAGGATTTGAGCCCCGACCCCGTAATCGCGCAGATCGGCCTTGAAGCCCAACTGCAGATTCGCTTCGACGGTGTCGCTGCCGTGGTCCTGGAGACCGTACGCCTTGATCTTGTTGAGCAGCCCGATGCCGCGGCCCTCTTGATTCAAGTAGAGCAGGACGCCGCGCCCGTCCTTTTGAATAATCTCCATGGCTCGATGCAATTGGTCGCGGCAATCACAGCGCAGTGAGCCCAACGCGTCGGCCGTCAGGCAGCCGGAGTGGACGCGAACCAGGGTCGGGTTTTCATCCACCTGTCCCTTGACCAGCGCAATGTGGGTCGCACCGTCGATCTCGCTCTGGAAGGCGACGGCCTCGAACTCCCCAAACGACGTGGGCAAGGCGGCGCTCGCCGCCCTGGTCACGAAGGTTTCCCGATGCATGCGGTATTCGATCAGAGCCTTGATCGTCACCATTTTCAGCTTGTGTCGTTTGGCAAACTTGGTCAATTCCGGCACCCGGGCCATCGTGCCGTCTTCGTTCATGATTTCGCAGATCACCCCCGCCGGATAGAGCCCTGCCAACCGCGCCAGGTCCACCGACCCTTCGGTCTGACCCGCTCGACGCAGTACGCCTCCCACCTGGGCCTTCAAGGGAAAGATGTGGCCGGGACGCGCCAGGTCCGCCGGCACCGACTGAGGATCGATGGCCACATGGATGGTCGTCGCCCGGTCGGCGGCGGAAATACCGGTCGTGATCCCCTTCCTGGCATCGATAGAGACGGTGAAGGCCGTGCCGAAGGTCGCGGTGTTTTCCACCGCTTGTGGCGGCAGCTGCAGTTGTTCCACCCGCTCCGGCGTCAGCGCCAGACAAATCAGCCCGCGCGCATGCTTAGCCATGAAATTGACGGCCTGCGGCGTCACCTTGCCGGCCGCCATGACCAGGTCGCCTTCGTTTTCGCGATCCTCGTCGTCGACCAGGATGATGAACTTGCCCTTTTTGATGTCCTTGATTGCGTCTTCGATGGGATCAAACAGTTTCGCCATGGTGCCTCAGCTAACCCTTTTCGCCCCGCGCCTGTCAATGGGGAACACCTCGGCATCTGCCTCCTGGCCGAGCATCCGTGCCTGACACCGTAAGGCCGAGCAGACCGTCAGGGCCGCAGCCACGCTCACCAGGGCCAGCCCCGCAAAGCCGATGGCATAGGTGCCCGCGCTGCCGCGCAACAGACCGAACCAGAGGGGCAGGATGAATCCGCCGATCCCCCCGGCGGCCCCCACCAATCCCGAAGCCAGACCGATATCCCGGGGAAACCACTCCGAGACGATCTGGAAAACCACCCCGTTGCCGAATCCCAACAGCGCCACGGTTCCGACGAGCAACCCGACGGCCCAGCCCAGTGGCGGCAGAAACCCTGTGAGGGTGTTCAACAAAGCAAGCCCGAGAAAGACTCCCGCCAGCAGGCGCAGCCCACCATAACGGTCGGCCCACCGTCCACCGAACGGCCGGATCACGCTGCCGATCAACCCGCAGAGCGCAGCCACCGTCCCGCCAAAGACAGCCGCACTCCCATACTGGTCGTGCAACAACACCGGCAGGAAACTCGTCAGCCCGACGAATCCACCGAACGTGATGCCGTAGACCAGGCAGAGCCAATACACCGACGGCTGCCGAATCAAGTCCCACGCGGCTTGCCACCAAACTCCGCCCACCGCCGCCTCTCTTGGCCGCTCTTCCCGCACCGCCAGGGCAAACAGGATGAAGGTCAGGCAGAGCGGAATCAGCATCAGGCCGCAGGCGCCCTGCCAGCCGAGGGTCCCCGCCCAGCGGGGGGTCAGCCAAAAGACCAGCACGGTCCCGATATTTCCCGAAGCCACCAGTCCCAACACCAAACCTTGGTGAGCGGGAGGATAGGCCTTGCTCGCCACTGGCAAGGCCACGGCGAAACTCGCTCCGCCCGCGCCCAGCAATGAGCCAATCGCCAGCAGCTCGGAATAACTGCCGCTACCTGTGGTGGCCCAGATCACCGCGAGGGCTTGGAGCCCCAGCACGGCCAGGCCGGTTACTTTCGTGCCGTACCAGTCGCAACTCCAGCCCGCCACAATACGCAGAAGGGCGCCGCTCAGCAACGGAAGCGCGATCAACAACCCCTGCTGACCCGCCGTCAGCCGCAGCGCGTCGCCGATCGGTACGGCCAACGCACCGAATAGCAACCAAACCATAAAGCTCACGGTCAGGTGCAACCAGGCTCCCACCAACGTCGGAACATGTCCTGTCCGCAGGGCCGATTTCACCACGACAGGGGCTCTCCTACTCCTTGCATCACAGGACCCGTCGCACCTTGCGACAGCAGCCCGTGCAGGCTCCACGCACTATACGAGGCACCATTTCGCCGACGCAAGGACTCCTCACATCTGTTATAGTCTCCATTCGTACCAACCGATTCCCGATGGCATGAGCGACCGCAAACACATCGACGAAGCCGACGAAGAACTCACCGAAGACCACGTCGAGGCCGAACTCCTGGAGCCCACGGACGATGAAGTCACGGAGGAGCACGAAGCGGCGGACCGGGAACAACAGAAGGACGCGGAGGAGCCTCCCCTCTCCACGTCGCTGGTACCCGTCACCACCCTGCAACAGTACCTGACCGAAATCCGTCGATATCCCTACCTCTCCAAGGAAGAGGAGTTGCTCCTCTTCGAGGAATACCAGAAACGAGGCAGCCGCGAAGCCGCCGTGAAGCTGATCCTGGCCAACCTGCGGGTGTCGGTCTCGATCGCGTCCGAGTACCTCCATACCGGCGCCGACCACATGGATTTGATCCAGGAAGGCAATGTCGGGCTGCTACAGGCCATTAAGAAATTCGACCCGACGAAAAACGTCCGTTTTTACGCCTATGCCGCCTGGTGGGCACGCGCCTACATCCTGCGCTACCTGCTGAACACCTATCGCCTTATCAAGGTCGGCACCACGCAAGACCAACGAAAGCTCTTCTACAACCTCAAGAAGGAGAAGGCCAAACTCGAACGGGAAGGCTTCGCGCCTGACAGCAAACTGCTGGCCGACCGCTTGAACGTGCGCGAACGCGACGTCATCGAGATGGATCAGCGCCTGGGCAATTGGGAACTGTCGCTCGACCAGCCCATCGGTCCGGAGCAGGACGGCACCTTGATGGATGTCCTGCCGGCCCATGAACAGCCCGCCGACGAACAACTGGCCGACACGCAACTCAAGGCCCTGTTCCGGCGGAAACTGGCGGAGTTCATCACCACCCTCGACGAGCGGGAAGAAGATATTCTCCGCAACCGCATCCTGTCGGAAACGCCGCTCACACTCGAAGACATGGGCGCGAAGTACGGCATTACCAAGGAGCGCACGAGACAGCTGGAGGCGCGGATCATTAAACGGTTGCGCGACTTCATCAAGAAGGACGTGAAGGACTTTGACCGCCTTCGCATGTAGGGCAAGCTGTCGCTTCCTGGCTTTTGTTCTGAGCCTTCTTGCCCTCACGACCGCCGCTCACGCCGCTTCTCCCATCACGCGGGAAAATGCCAGGCCCGGCACGGCCGAATGGGTCCTGACCGACCCTGCCGACCACGAGGTCGAGGGCTACGCATCGGCCACCAGCATCCAACGGGGCGATATCCTCCGTCTCTTCGTCAGCAGCACGGACCCCAGGGTCTGGCTCACCATCTACCGTATGGGCTGGTATGGGGGGACCGGTGCGCGGCTGGTCCAAGGCGGCATCGTGATCCCCGGTGCAAGGCAACCGGTGCCCTCGCCCGATCCGGTCACCGGACTCATTGAATGCGACTGGCAGGAGTCCTACCGCCTGTCCACCAGCAGCAAGGACCAGCTGGAATGGCTGAGCGGCGTCTATCTCATCAAGTTGACCGCTCAGCCCAGCGGCAAGCAGAGCTACATCATCTTCGTCGTGCGTGAGGACAATCGAACATCCGACTTTCTGTTCCAATCCAGCGTCACCACCTTCCAGGCCTACAACAACTGGGGCGGGAAATCGACCTACCCCTCCAACAGTGTCGGCGAACGTTGGGCCAGAAAGGTCTCCTTCAACCGGCCCTATGCCATGAGCCAGCATCCCCGCGGCGTCAGCGGCACGGGCGCCGGAGAATTCTTGACCGCTCTCTCCATCCACCCCACCCGCACGATTTCCCCCGCTGGCTGGGAATACAACATGGTTCGCTGGCTGGAGCGTGAGGGCTACGACGTGACTTACAGCACGAATCTCGACACCCATCGCCGGCCGGATTTCTGGAAGGGCCACAAGGCCTGGCTCTCGGTGGGCCACGACGAATACTGGTCGCTGGAGATGCGGCGACACGTGGAGGACGCCCGCGACCATGGGGTGGGGCTCGGCTTTTTCTCGGCCAACACCTGCTACTGGCAAATCAGGCTGGAACCCAGTGTCCTCACCGGCGAACCGGACCGTACGATGGTGAGTTACAAGGAGGTCGCGCCGACGGAGGATCCTTTCGCCCTGGATGCCGACCCGACGAACGACCACCTCATCACCGTCCAATGGCGCGACCCTCCGGTCAATCGTCCGGAACAGGCGCTGGTGGGTGTCATGTTCGAAACGGTGCCGGTGGAGGGCGACATCCTCATCACCCTGCCTTCCCACGCGCTGTTTCGCGGCATAGACCTATCGCCGGACCGTCGCCTACATGGCCTGCTGGGCTACGAGATCGACCGAGCCTTTCCGAACGGCCCGCCAGGACTGACCATCCTGGCCCATTCCCCCTATCACAAGGACGGGCAGGAGGTGTTTGGCGACATGACGCTGTATCACACGGCCGGGGGTACGCCGGTCTTCGCCGCCGGGACCATCCAATGGAGCTGGGGACTCGACGACTACAACGCGCCCCAGTTACGGACGGCCCGGGCCAGCGAGCCGGTGCGGCAGATCACTCGGAATGTTCTGGCATTGCTGGCAGACCGGTGAATCCCAAACAGATATAAGCAAATACGTCTTGTATAATCAAAGAGTTACGCATTGACTGCCAAGTTGAACCGGAACTAAATATTTTTATGCCACCCATCCTATTGACTTGCCACACTTTGGCACTATCTTTCCCAACGAGTTTTCTGCAAGGTACACGTCAGAGCTGAATTTCCAGCTTTCACACACTGTACATCAGGGCCTAGACGCTCATCACTAGTAAGGAGGGAATGGGTATGGCTACGGAAGCGAAGGACAAGAAGTCAACGGCTGCGAAGAACTTCCAACCGCTCGGTGACCGGTTGTTCGTCACCTACACCGAGGAAATGGAACGGACCTCGGGCGGCATTTACGTGCCGGACTCCGCCAAGGAGAAGCCGCAACGGGGCATCGTGCAGGCCATCGGAAAGAAGGTCGAAAACATCAAGGTCGGCGACCAGGTCTTGTTCGACAAATATTCCGGCAGCAAGCTCCGCATCGACGACGAAGAGTGCCTCATTCTGAAAGAAGAAGACATTCTGGGCATCTTCACCCACTGAACCTACCTGAACCAACCGACGAGCAGACGATCAGATTAGCTTAATGGAGGAAGACTATGGCAAAGCAACTGTTGTATAGCGAAGCGGCGCGGGCATCCATCCTGAAGGGGGTGAATCAGCTCGCCGATGCCGTGAAGGCGACGCTCGGCCCGAAGGGTCGTAATGCAATTCTCGACAAGAAGTTCGGCGCCCCGACCATCACCAAAGACGGTGTGACCGTGGCGAAGGAAGTCGAGCTGAAGAACCCGTACGAGAACATGGGCGCTCAGCTGGTGCGCGAAGTCGCCAGCAAGACCAGCGATACGGCCGGTGACGGCACCACGACCGCGACCGTGCTGGCTCAGGCCATCTACCGGGAAGGCGTGAAGAACATCACCGCCGGCGCGAACCCGATGGAAGTGAAGCGCGGCATCGATCGGGCGGTGGAAGCCGTCATCGCCGAACTCAAGAAGCTCAGTAAGCCCTGCCAGACCAAGACCGAGATTTCTCAGGTCGGCACCATCTCCGCGAACAACGACAAGACCATCGGCGACTTGATCGCCGAGGCCATGGAGAAGGTCGGTAAGGACGGCGTCATCACGGTCGAGGAAGCCAAGTCGATGACGACCTCGCTGGACGTGGTCGAGGGCATGCAATTCGATCGGGGCTACATCTCCCCCTACTTCGTGACCAACGCGGAACGGATGGAAGCCGTCATGGACGAGCCGCTCATCCTCATCAATGAGAAGAAAGTCAGCAGCATGAAGGACCTGTTGCCGGTCCTCGAGCAGGTCGCCAAGATGGGCAAGCCGCTCGTCATCATCGCGGAAGAAGTCGAAGGCGAAGCGCTGGCCACCTTGGTGGTCAACAAGCTCCGCGGCACCTTGAACGTGTCGGCGGTGAAGGCGCCGGGCTTCGGCGACCGCCGCAAGGCCATGTTGGAAGACATCGCGATCCTCACCGGCGGCCAGGTCATCTCCGAAGATCTCGGCCTGAAGCTGGAGAATGTGAAGCTCACCGACTTGGGCCGCGCGAAACGCGTCACGATCGACAAAGACAACACCACGATCGTGGAGGGTCATGGTGATCCGAAGAAAATCGAAGGCCGCGTGAAGCAGATCAAGGCCCAGATCGAAGAGACCACCTCGGACTACGATCGGGAGAAGCTGCAGGAGCGGTTGGCGAAGATCGTGGGCGGCGTGGCCGTCATCAACGTCGGCGCCGCGACCGAGACGGAAATGAAGGAAAAGAAGGCACGCGTGGAAGACGCGTTGCACGCGACCAAAGCCGCCGTCGAAGAGGGCATCGTCCCGGGCGGAGGCACGGCCTACCTGCGCTGCCTGAAGGGCTTGGATTCGATCAAGGACCTCCCGGCCGAGCAGAAAGTCGGCGTGGACATCGTGCGACGGGCGCTCGAAGAGCCGATCCGGCAGATCGCAGCCAATGCGGGTGCCGAAGGCTCCGTCGTGGTCGGACGGGTCCGCGAGGACAAGAACCAGAACGCGGGCTACAACGCCGCGACGGATGAGTACGTGGACATGATCAAGTTGGGCATCATCGACCCGACGAAGGTATCGCGCTGCGCCTTGCAGAACGCCGCCAGCGTCGCCGGCTTGATGCTGACCACCGAGGTCATGATCACGGAATTGCCGGAAGAGAAGAAAGAAGCCGCCGGCCATGCGGGTCATAACCACGGCATGGAAGGTATGTACTAAGGTTTCCGTTTCTTCTTCGCTGTCGAAGACCGGTCCGGCGGTGGCCCCGCCGGACCGGTCCCTTTTTTGGCGCTGGACAAGTTGCGGTCGAGGTGGCCCTCGGCCGCAACCAACATTGCTGCGAACAGAGGCGACGACTCCGGGTGGTAGAAGAGCGACCGGAACAGTTCATTCACCGTCGCCGTGTGCCGAGCCCGATCCTTCAGAAACTGAGCCAAGGCTGACGCCCGCGACTCCAGCCCATACCCCATCCTGATCGCGCAACGTTCAAGTTCCTCGTCGCTGTCCGGCAGGGCATGCGTCTGCAAGTCGTGCATCATCTGGAGCTTGTGCTCCACATCCCGCAGAAACCAGTAGGCTTCAGTCAACCGCACCTGATCGTCTTCGTTGACGAAACGGTGCCGCCACATCCGCTCAAGCGCACCGACCGTCCGCCGATCCAAGATGCCGGGGACGATCCGCCCCGCCAGGACCTGAATCGTCTGCACCAGAAACTCAATCTCGCGAATGCCCCCGATGCCGAGTTTCACGTTACGATGCTGATGGCCGCGCCCCGCGATCTTCTCGTCGATCATCTCCTTCACCGAGCGGACTTCACGGACGACTGCCAGGGCCCGGTCTTTGGTCAAGTTCGCTGCATCAGGCTGAAAGATGAACCGTTCCGCCATGCGCACGAACGACTCCCCAACCGCCCGCGATCCGGCGATCGGCCAGGCCTTGAGCAACGCGAGCCGCTCCCACACCTGTCCTCGCTGGGCATAGTAACGTTCATAGGCCTCGATCGATCGCGCCAGTTGCCCTACGCTCCCCTCAGCGCGCAGCCGTAGATCAACCCGAAAGACGGCCCCTTCCCTGGTCTGTTCTGCCAGAGCCTTGGTGAGGGAACGAGCGAGCATCTCGAAGTACTCTTCATTGGACAACCCATCGCTGGGTGACGAACGGCCGCGCTTCCCCTTCCTCGTTTCGCCGTCGGCGGAGGCGTAGACATAAATGAGATCGACGTCCGAGCTGTAGTTCAGTTCGTGCGCACCGAGTTTCCCCATCCCGATGACGGCAAACTCCGTTTCCACCCATTGACCGTTGGCCTGACGATGCATCGGCGTGCCGTGCACCGACCGCAGATCGCGATCGATCAGCTCATAGGCGGCATGGATGAGGACGGAGGCCAGGTCGGACAAGGCGCCGGTGGTTTCTTTCACCGTGGCGAGACGAAACAGGTCGCGCACACCGATCCGGAGCATTTCCCGCCGACGCACCCGCCGCAGTACATCCAATTTCAACTCGGTGGCCGTGAGCGTTTCAAGGTTGTGCCGCAGGGCCGCCGCCATCCCCGCCTTGGTCGGCGCCACTGTCAACACCTCTTCTTCCGCCAACCAATAGACCAACATCGGGTCGCGGATGAGGACGAACGCCAGCGAATCGCTGTTTCCGAAGATGGTGCAGAGCAGCCCCAACATCTTCGGGGAGGACTGGAGATACCGTAGCAGCGAGGCCCGGTTCCCGCCTCCGCTGAACAATCGCTCCCAGTGGTTCAACGCCTGGTCCGGATCGGCGGTCCGCGCCACCTCCGCCAGGAGATTCGGTAAAATGGTCGCGAGCAGCTTGCGCGTGTGGGGCTCGCCGGCCATGCTCTGAATGTTGGCATCGGCCTCAGCCGGCTTGGTGATGCCATAGGGCGTAAGGATGGCAGAGACCTGCGCAGGATCCAGGCCGGCGGCGACGAGCAAGGGAGTGGGATCGGGTCTGGGACGACCTTCCATGGCGCCGCATTATACTGGCGCAATTCTTCCGGTACAACGAACGTGGCTTCGGGTATACTCGCAGCCCATGCTGTCCGCGAACGTCGATCGCGAACGGATTCTCGCCGCACTCACGCCGCTCTGTCGCGGCGTGGACGCCGATATCTTGCATGACTTCGTCGCGCGGATGGATGCGGACTATTTCACCGCCTTTCCCCTAAAACTCCTCGCCGAGCACCTCGCGCTGGCGGCACTGCTCACGCCCGACCATCCTTGCGAAGTCCGGTTCGCGAAACTGGATGCCGGGCGCTGGACCATCACGATCGTCGCCTACGATTATTTCTCGGAATTCGCGACCATCTGCGGGCTGCTCTCCGCTTTCGGCCTCAACATCGAAGAAGGGCGCATCTTCACTTCGGCGGAACGCGAGCAGCCTCGCAGCAGCCGGGTACTCGATCCCTATCCGATCCGCATGAAACCGCAGGGGCGCCCCGGCCTCACGCGCAAAAAGATCGTGGACGTGTTCACCGTCAGTCCCATCGAGGGCCAGACGTTCACCGGCACGGAACAAAAACGTCTCGCCGGCCACCTCTCGCGCATGATCATATTGCTGGACGAAGGGCAATTCGACGAAGCCCGGCAGCAGGTCAACCGCCAACTGGTCGAGCACCTCGGCAAACGCCGCAGTTCCTTCAGCGGCCTGCTCCACACCGTCCAGATCACCTTCGACAACAGCCAGTCACCGACGGACACGATCGTGGACATCCGGTCCGACGACACGCCGGCGTTTCTCTACGCCTTCGCCAACGCGCTCGCGATGCGCAACGTCTACATCAGCAAGGCGCAGTTCGCGATCGAAGACGGCAAGCTCCATGACCGCTTCTACATCCGGAACCGCTTCGGGCAAAAACTGCTCGACCCCGGAGACCTCGAACAGCTGCGCCTCACCGCCGTGCTCATCAAGCAGTTCACCCATGCCCTCACCTGGGCGCCCGATCCGGCCAAAGCCTTGGAGGCCTTCGACCAATTTCTCGACCTCGTCCTCGAAGGCTCGCGCCAGGCAGGGCGCAAACAAGCCTGGGCCTTCGTGAAGGACAAGAAAACGTTTCCGATCCTGGCCCGGCTGCTGGGAGCCAGTGATTTCTTGTGGGAGGACTTTCTCCGGCGGCAACACATCAACCTGCTGCCGTTGCTGAAGGACTACCGAGACGCGCCGCTCATCAAGCCCCAGACCACCTTACGCAAGGAATTGAACCGCGTCATCGCCAAGGCCAAAACCGACGAGGCGCGCAAGGAGGCGCTCAATCGCTTCAAGGATCAGGAGCTGTTCCGCATCGACATGAAACACATCGTGGAGCCGGACACGAGTCTGCCCGACTTTTCACTGGCCATCTCGGAACTGGCCGAAGTGATCGTGGAGCGCAGCCTCGTCGACTGTCAGGCGAAGCTGACCAAACGCTACGGCGCGCCGCGTTTGGCCAGCAAGAAACCCTGCCCTATTGCAATCCTGGGCGCAGGCAAATTCGGCGGCAAGGAGATGGGCTACGCCTCCGACATCGAAGTAATCTTCGTCTATGGCGGACCGGGGCGGACCAGCGGCAAGGAGGTTATCGAGAACAGCGAATACTTCGAGCGGCTCGCGCAGGAATTTCTGCAATGGATCGAAGCCAAGCAGGAAGGTATTTTTCACATCGACGTTCGGCTACGACCCCACGGCGGCAAGGGATCGCTCGCCAACGCCTTCGATGAGGTCTGCAAGTATTACAGCGTCGACGGGCAGGCGGCTCCCTTCGAGCGGCAAGCGCTCATCAAGCTGCGTCATATTGCGGGGGACGCCGCGCTCGGCAAGAAGGTCGAGGCCCATCGCGACAGCTACGTGTATAGCAGAGAACCTTGGGACCTGACCGTGGCCCTCGACCTGCGGCGGCAACAGGTGAAGCAACTCGTCGAGCCGGGGCAGATCAATCTCAAACACAGCCACGGCGGCATCGTCACGCTGGAATATGCCATTCAATACCTGCAGGTGATGCACGGACACCGCCACCCGAGCCTGCGCACGCCCAACACGCTCCGGGCCTTGGCCGCCCTCATTGACGTGGGACTCATCCCCCGCGCGACCGGCGAGAACCTGCGCAAATCCTACCTCTTCATCCGCATGCTGATCGACGGCCTGCGCATGGTGCGCGGCAACACCAAGGACCTCGTCCTCCCGCCGCCCGACTCAGACGAGTTCATCTTCCTCGCCCGCCGCGTCGGCTACCAGACCGAAGATTGGCAGACTGGCGCAAGGCACCTGCAGACGGATATCGAAGAACACATGAAGCAAAATAGACAGTTCTTCGAAAAGATGTTCGGAAAACTGTGATGGGAACAGGCTCCCTCCCTGGGAAGAACGGCATGCCGTGAGCCGAATAGGCGCCGCATTCGGCGAGGGGGCTTCTCTGTAGACTTCTTGAAGAAATAAAGAAGCTGGAAGTCCTGGCAGGAAACGAGGCCACGGGGTCGCAGGGAGAAGCGTGCTAGTTATGAGGGAAATGGTCAAAGTCCGCTTACCGGAGCTGGTGACCGCCCAACAGTTTCTACTCCACGCAGGCCGTACAGGCCTTAGGGCAAGTTGTATCGAGCCCGCCCGCCTGACCGCTGGTGGCCGGCAGGCCGTTCAGCATCTCCAACAGCTGGAGATACGATCCCGGCGCGCGCGTCCAGAACAGGTAAACCGGTCACGGCCGAACGCGAAGAGCTCTTGGATCGTCGATGCCAGCTGCGCGAGGGCCTGTTCGATGACGGTAAAGTCGTAGCGGCCTCCTCTGGCTCAAGATCCGGCCATTCCACGCGAAGCTGCAGGCCACGCAGCGCGAATGGCCGGGATGCCACTTCACCGCGTTCGGATCGGGAGAGGAATCCGATGCGTCGGCCGCTGGAAATCCATTTCACCAGGACAAGAGCAGGCCAACGAGCAGCACGGCTATGGCGCCTCTCGTACGTCCTGTCAGTAATCATGCCAAATTGACCCCTGTCATCATGTGAAATGAACCCCTCTCCATCACCAGGAGAGGAGACCTATGGAACTAGCAGACGCGGTGACGAGCCCAGTACCATCTTCGCGGGAGAC
>WBZO01000832.1_pt1 | contig 56663 bp, 43 predicted proteins | sample 5204261 | NCBI WGS metagenome assembly WBZO01 (sample SAMN12412400, study PRJNA552823) | activated sludge metagenome | isolation source: activated sludge from anammox sidestream of wastewater treatment plant... | place: USA: North Carolina | collected 2017-09
TATTAAATTTTAAAAGTCTGAAAGGGCAATTAAGTTTTTGTTTGAAAAAGAAAAAAATGAAAATAAAATAACCATAGAATTATATAATTTGAAATATGTCCAGACACACTAAAGTGGACGCTACCAAAACAAAAAAAAAATAGCCCACGTATGGTGGGCTATTTTTTTTAAAAGTTATCAACTTTAATTTAATTGTTATCCTTATTTCCTTTAGGATTTTCTAAAAGCGCTTTTCTGGAAAGTCTGAGTTTTCCTGTCTTTGGATCGGTACCGATAATTTTTACTTTTACCTTATCTCCGACTTTCAGAACGGTGCTCACATCTTCGATTCTTCTATGTTCAATTTCTGATACGTGCAGTAGTCCGCTCTGACCAAAGAATTTGACAAAGGCGCCATAAGGCATGATTGATTCTACTTCTGCCTCATAAATTTCACCTTCTTTAGGGACAAACGCTATGCGATCAATGGCAGCCTTAGCTTCTCTCAGTCCTTCAGCATTGGTACTTGCTATAGTGACAATTCCTTTGTCACCCACTTCTTCAATGTTGATGATAGTACCGGTACGAGCTTGAATCTCCTGAATAACCTTACCACCGGGTCCGATTACAGCTCCGATAAAGGATTTGTCGATTGTCATTTCGACCATTCTTGGTGCGTGTGGCTTAAGATCATCCGCTGGCTTGCTGATTACCTTATTCATCTCTCCTAGTATGTGGAGACGACCTTCTTTAGCCTGCATCAGCGCTTTTTCAAGGGTTTCGTAAGAAAGTCCATCTACTTTGATGTCCATCTGACAGCCTGTAATACCGTTTTTAGTACCGGTCACCTTAAAGTCCATATCGCCGAGTGCATCTTCATCACCGAGGATATCAGAAAGAATTACAGATCTACCACCTTCAGAGATCATACCCATTGCAATACCTGACACCGCTTCTTTAATCTGAATACCACCATCCATCAGTGCCAGTGACCCAGCACATACTGTGGCCATTGACGAACTACCATTTGATTCTAAGATATCCGAAACTAGTCTTACTGTGTATGGAAGATCCGATGGCATTACTTTTTTTAATGATCTACCGGCAAGATTAGCGTGTCCTACTTCTCTACGTCCTGGTCCACGATTAGGTTTCACTTCTCCTACTGACAGTCCAGGAAAGTTGTAATGGAGAATGAACTTCTCATAATAATTTTCTAAAGCATTGTCAATCATTAACTGGTCTAATTTAGTACCTAGGGTCAGCGATGTCAGCGATTGAGTCTCTCCTCTGTTGAAGATAGAACTTCCATGTGCAGAAGGTAGATAATTGACTTCACACCAAATTGGTCTAATTTCGGTGGTTTTTCTACCGTCAAGTCTGATTCCTGTATCAAGTACCATTTGGCGGATCAGGTGCTTCTTCAGTTTGTCGAAGATAGCACTGATTTCAGAAGCATTTTCTTCAGCATATTCTTCGCCTTTTTGTTCTGTTATACTTTCAACAACAGACTTAGCTAGTTCTTTAAAACCATTTTTTCTAGAATTCTTATCTAGAGCAGCAGAAGAAATTCTCATAATTTCAGCAGAACTAAGCGAAGTGACTAAATCTACTAATTCAGTATTTTCTACAGGAACTTCTAATTCTCTTTTGATTAGTGCCTTATCACCTACTTTTTGAGCTAATGCCAGTTGAGCTTCGCATTGCACCTTGATGGCATCATGAGCTACCTTGATGGCTTCAATCAATTCTGATTCTTGACATTCGCTGGCTTCACCTTCTACCATCATGACATCTTTAAGTGATGCAGCTACTATGAGGTCAAGTGTTGCTTCGGCTAGTCGGTCTCTTTCCGGATTGATGACATACTCACCATCTATTTTCGCTACACGTACTTCCGATATAGGGCCATCAAACGGTATGTCGGAAACCGCTAAGGCTGCTGAAGCTGCTAGTGCTGCATAAGCATCAGGCATATTTTTTTGATCACCTGAAATGAGATAAAGGATGATCTGAGTCTCATTTAAAAAATGATCAGGGAAAAGTGGTCTTACCGCTCTATCCACTAATCTGGAAATCAGTACTTCATAATCTGAAAGTTTGCTTTCCCTTCTGAAGAAGTTGCCAGGAATACGTCCTGCTGAAGCAAATTTTTCTTGATAATCTACTGACAGCGGAAAAAAAGATTGATCTGGCTTTGCATCAGGGCTGGCAACCACAGTAGCAAGTAGCATAGTATTTTCCACTTTTACTACAACCGATCCGTGTGCCTGAGTGGCTAACTTGCCGGTTTCTAAGGTGACTTCTTTACCATCAGGCAATCTGAATGATGTAGAAGTAGGAATAATGTTTCCCATAAATTATTAAGTATTTTGTGATATAATATAAAACATGTATAATATTCAATACGTCCGTCCTCATTGCATACATTGCATCAGAGGTTTTAGGAATAGTGAATTTTTGAGATACAAATATCAGAATGGGAGGCGATATTCTGAATCTTTGCTAATTTATGCCTGCAAAGATACGGATATATTTAAATTAATATTGATATTTAAAAAAAAAGAGCGGTTTACCGCTCTTTTTTTTTATTTTCTGATTCCTAATTTTTCAATCAGCGCTCTGTAGCCCTGAATGTCTTTATTCATCAGGTATCTAAGCAATTTCTTTCTTTTACCTACCAAAGTTAACATTGACCTCTTGCAAGAGTTATCCTTTTTGTTTTCTTTTAGGTGGTTAGAAAGTGCTTTGATTCTGTAAGTAAAAAGCGCTACCTGAGCTTCAACAGATCCGGTATTCTTTGCAGAGCCACCGTACTCAGTAAAAATTTCATTCTTTTTTTCTTCAGTTAAATAACTTGCCATTTTTAATTTTTTAATGGTTACCAATGATACAAATTACTAAAATTTGTAAATAGCGGCGCAAAGATAATAGTATTCCTGCTATTAATCACTACTATTTGTGAAATAATTCTAAGATTTAAGTTACATAGCTTACTTGTAGTCTCTCTCTTACCTATATTTTTATTCACCTGAATGAGATGCCCTAAATTGGTATAATTATTGTATTAAACATTTTAATTATATGTAAATTTATTTTTTTTAAGTCATATACGCTTTATTAATTATTAATATATAAATAGTTGAAGCAGTTTTTTTACATATTGGTTGTTTTGGTTGGAGTGGTTACTTCAGGCTATCTGTTTATTCATCAACAGGCAGCTGCGCCTTCAGCTATTTATGTATATGCTGGCCCTGATCAGACTATTTGTTATAATGAGGAGCTGCAGATGGACACCCTACATGCAAGTATCACCGGTGATGTCACTGATGGTGATTGGTTGACATTTGGCGATGGCAAGTTTATGCCAGTAAATTCAAATACAGTCCGCTTCAGTACTACACAATCTCAGCAGATTACCTATGTACCCGGTCCTAATGACCTAGCCTTGGGTTATTATAGAATGATGCTCTTGTCGGATGCTCCTGTTGGCAATCCACTAGAGCGAGTGACGGATGAAGTGAGAGTTAATTTTCAGGTAGCTCCGCCTATTGTATGTTCTGGAAATTTTAGTATCTCCTTAAATGAATCTTGTACTCAGAAAATTGATGTTTCGCTGCTTATTTCTAATCCTGTAGCACCATTTACTAATTACACAGTGGAGTTGTATGATGATAAGGGCAATATCATTCCAAATAATACAGTGACTAAAAAGCATATCAATACCGAAGTTTCATTTAAGTTGGGTCACAGATGCACAGGTAATATATGCTGGGGCAAGTTTACGGTGGTTGATTTCTTCCCACCGATTTTTGTTTGTAAAAATGATACGATCCCTTGTACTCAGTCGACGATGCCTGATAGTTTGGGTTTTCCGATACCTAAAGGTGCTTATATTGACACGATCATTAATAATAAATATGTTGTTAAAGACTGGGATAAGTGCTCAGATGTCACACTGGAATATTCAGATGAAACTTCACCTATGAATTGCGCAAACGGTGAAGACAGAAAAATCACCAGAAAATGGAAGGCAACGGACGCTCAAGGCAATAGTTCCACATGTAATCAGTTAATTGTGGTTAAGACTATTTCCCTGAAAAATATAACATTTCCGGTCAATTTTGATGGTACTGCTGCTCCTTCATTTGAGTGTGGAGATACTTTCCCTCATTTAGCAAGTGGATTTCCATCACCAGATACTACTGGTGTGCCTTTTACCGGATTATGCGATCACTTACAGTTTCAGTATAGCGACCTTTCTTTTGATATGTGTGGAAGTGGCTACAAAGTGGTGCGCAACTGGTTTATTATCAATTGGTGTAATAGCCTAAGTATAGATCATAACCAGATAATAACCGTGAGAGACAGCAAAGCACCAGTTATCGTATGTCAAGATACAGTCTATCTGGAAGCAAGTCCATATGGTTGTCATACCGATAAAGTAAAATTGCCATTACTCACTTCTGCGTCAGATTGCTCTGATTTTGAAATAAGTTATCGGCTCACAGATTCTACCGGACTTGATTATAGTCAATTTATTACAAAGGAGAATGGTGTTTATTATTTTGACCATTTGCCAGTCAATAATTATTACTTGAATTATTCTGCTACTGATGTGTGTAATAATTCATCGGTTTGTACGACACAAATTTTAGTACGAGACTTGATTGCTCCATTTCCTGCTTGTGATGGACATACAAAGGTAGCTCTGGATGACCATGGACGTGCGCGCGTTTTTGCTGTTACATTTGATGATAAGAGCACGGATAACTGTGGTATAGCTGGTTTCAGTGCTCGGAGGATGACCGATCTTTGTGGAACTGGAACTGAATGGGGTGATTTTGTAGAGTTCTGTTGTGCTGATATCGGTACCACCCAGATGGTGGCCTTGGAAATAACTGATATCCATGGCAATAAAAATACCTGCATGGTCGAAGTTAATGTAGAAGATAAAATCAAGCCGACAATTATATGTCCACCTGATATCACTCTAGAATGCACAGATAATTACGACTTTGAGCACCTGGACATTTTCGGCACTGTGGTCAGTGACCCTGCAAAGAGAAAGGAAATAATTATTAATAATTACTACCATCAAGGAGTAGTAGGTCTGGATGGACTTGCTACAGATAACTGTTCTGTCGAGGTAACCTCACACTATACCACAGATATAGAATGCCATATCGGGTATATATACAGAACATTTATTGCTACTGACAAAGGAGGACGACAAGATTCTTGTGTACAAACCATCACAATTTTAAATCCGCAGCCATTTTCAGAAGAAGATATAACCTGGCCTGATCATTTTGATGGAATAGGGTGTGGCTCTAACAATGCAGACCCGTCTGTCACAGGTTATCCGATTTTTGATAATACATCATGCGCCAATGTAGCCTATACATATACTGATCAGCTATTCTTACTAGCTGACGGAGCTTGTGTCAAAATCTTGCGAACGTGGGATGTTATCGACTGGTGTCAGTTTAACTATGACAACAAAACAGGAAAATACGGTCCTTATGTTCAGATTATCAAACTTACAGATGGCAATGCTCCGATATTTACATCCTCATTGAAGGATACGACCTATTGTCTATATACACTAGACTGTAGTGCGACTGAAATTCAACTTAGTGCTTCGGCAGTTGACTCATGTACAGATTCCGCAGCTTTGGTATGGACGTATCAGCTGGATATTAACAATGATAGTGTCATCGACAAGGCAGGAAGTACTTCTGCTTTTACCGAATTAATACCAGTAGGACAGCACGCTGTACGATGGACAGTATCTGATCAATGCGGTAATGTATCTTCGAGCGTTCAGCATTTCAGTGTTGTCGATTGCAAAAAACCTACACCTTATTGTATCGAATTTTTGAGTGTTTCACTCGACGAGGTCAAAGGATTTTCAGAAATATGGGCAAAAGATTTTGATAAAGGCAGTCATGATAATTGTACAGACGACACACACCTCGTTTTTACCTTTAATGAAGCCCATCCGGTTAAAGATTCAATAGACAGAACACACTATTTTAAAGGAAATGGTGAACTGGCAACGGTTGCAGAATATTTTTCAGGTGATGCACAACTTTGGAATCCAGACATGAATTCTTCCGGTATGTACTTTGATTGCAGCCATATTCCCAATGGAAAACTGGATACTGTAGTACTAAATATGACTGTGACAGACCTGATAGGCAATGCTGATTACTGCACGGTGCAATTACTCATACAGGATAATTATGATTTATGTCCAGATTTGATCACATCAGCATCTGTTTCGGGTCGAATCATGACAGAAAATGGAAAGGTACCGACCAATGTGTTAATTTATGCAGAGGCTGGTGAATACCAGGATTCAGCATTGATTAATAAAGATGGTACTTACTATATCCAGGATTTGCCATTGAATAATGAATATGTTATCAGGCCTCACCTTGATGAAGATCCATTAGCAGGAGTCACAGCGCTCGATTTAGTGCTCATTCAAAAGCACATTCTGGGGCTTGCGCCATTTACAAGCCCATACCAGTTCATAGCTGCCGACGCTAATAAAACAAAGTCAGTGACAGCCGCCGACATATCAGAAATCAGGAAGCTGATACTAGGTGTGACAAATACATTTCCAAAAGACATTCCCGCATGGCTTTTTGTGGATGCTAAAAGTATTGAAAATCCGACACATCCATATAATTTTAGATCGTATGTTGAAACAGGAGTGTTGACGGAAGATATGATCGATCAAGATTTCGTAGCTGTTAAGATGGGCGATATTAATAGGTCGGCTATCACAAATCTGCATGAAGGCTGGGATGCTCGCACCATATCTGCACCTTATACATTCTATTACAAAACAGTGACAGGGATCGAGGGGCCACAAGTGGTTATCACTGCTGGTGAGGATATAGATATGGATGCATTGACTGTGAAGCTATCACAATTGGAGGATATTGAGTTTAAGAGTATTGAATGGGGCGAAACGGTTAAAAACATGGAGGCAGATTATGTTGCTATCAATGATCATTTGAACTTTATACTATATAATTATCAACCAGCCACGATTAAAAAGGGCGATATCATATGCCGAATCAATGTAGCACATTTAGACGAGTTCAATTTAAACCCTGGAGCAGGCTCTGAAATTATCTCTGATATGGAATCGCGCCACATTCGTTTTGTTCCTGGTTCAGCTAAAAAAGCATACAAACTCCTAGTCAATCCAGTTGTACATCAACTCATCTTATCAATTGACAGCCCTGAAAATGACCTTAGCAACTATGAAATCATCAATTCCGATGGCAAGACATTTGGATCTGGTGTGATCGATATGGTATCGGGGTTAAATGATTACTATATTGACTTATCGGCAAATATGCGACCTGGCAGTTACTTTATTCGTCTTCACTCTGGTGATGATGCTGCTATACTCAAGTTCATAAAGCTGGATTAATTTTACCTATTATTGAGCCTTTGGCCTCTTACGCAGCAAGTCATAACTACTCATTGATGATTAGCTAATCGGGCCATTTTTATTCATTACCCATTTAAAAGTATCAGCACAACGAAGATCACTAAATAAGGGCTTGACTAGCATGTTTTAGTGTAAAATGTTGTATTACAATAATTTATAATTTTGGCATTCCATCTGACACAGTGGGGAAACACTTCGTTCCACTGTGTTTTTTGTTTTTCATAAGGGTGATTCGAATAATTTAAAAAATGGTAAAAAATTTTTTTAAAAAAAATGTAGTGGTAGTTTCAGTAGGATAGAATTGATAAATAGAATAATAGATATTACCAAAATATTTAATGTCAGAGTCATATTAAAAATGATGATAATGCAATAGCAAATTTGGTCTGAAATTTGGATTTTATGAAAGATGAAAGGAGAATTTATGTCCATTTGATTACAAAAATGTGCATTTACTCCATGGATGATAATCGAAAATACACAAATAAAAACAGCTAATCCAAAGGGATGCTGCAGATTAGAAAAGAGAGAATTTTTAGCAATTACGAATTTTATAAAATCCATCAATCGATGAAGAACCCATTACTTAAACACTTTCAATTCCGGATTTCCAGATTCGGATCAATGACTCTAGGTGTCACGATGTTATTATCATTGTTGTACACTGGAGTGATGACGGGACAGGTCAACTTGCAGAAAACCGAGTGTACTTGTCTTAATAATGCCACCACAGCCACTAATGGGCAGTACCTGGATGAGTTTCACTTCGATGGTACTCCTGGTGATGATTGGAGAATCGTAGGCCCGATTATCGGGTTTTATCACCCAGCATCATACAATCCACCTGCTGCCCCTATCCTTTATCCATCCGGTACAAAAATCCCAGAGATTGCTCCTGGTAGATTTAGAATAGAGGGTAAACGTATTTCTGGTCAAGGATGGTCTGTTGAGCTGAGGAACTATACGACAGGCGAAACGGGACATGTGGAGTCTGTACAACATTGTTCTTATCCTAATCATCCACCAGTTGTCGAACTAGCAGGTGATGCTAATGTCTGTGCTTCTGCTTCAGAACTCTACACACTAGGACCTAACCCACCTTATTTATCAGGTAATTTCAGTGGGTTGAGTTGGTCACTTTTAGATGGAGGCGGAACCATCACGCCGGGAGCACCTAGTACAGCTACTGTAAACTGGGGATCAGTCTATGGAACTTATCGTGTAAATGCAAGTGGCGTAGTCAGAAGCTATGCAGGACAGCCGGTTGGTTGTAATTTTAGTGTTGAAAAGTCAGTTAATATAGTTGACCCAGCACCTTTTACCACCATTAAAGGTGATTTTGGCAATTGTATAAGCGATACTGAGATATATACCGTCGATGCTTCGATCAGTCAACTGCATATTTCTACTACCTGGGGCGTTTATCTGGATCCCGGAGCAACAGTGCCAGCACCTGGTGTAACGGTTACAACTATTGCAACAAACCGCGTTTCAATCCAGTGGCCTTCATCACCTGGAATTTTTTATATTGCTGTCCGAGGGCAGTTTAGAGTGGATGGTGCTTCAGATTATTGCGCTTTTGAAGATATTAAAAGAGTAGATATCGTAAGCGAAGGCGTTACTCAGCTAGCTTGTAATAATGATGTTCAGATCACCATGGGCCATGATTGTCTGCTTTCATTCAGTATTGACAAATTCCTGACTGCTCCTACTTATCCTTTATCATCATATGATATAATGTTGAGAGATATCGAAGCAGATACTATCATTCCTAATGGAACACTTGGCTATAATTATGTTGGCAAAACAATAGAGGTCAAGATTATTCATGAATGTTCAGGCAATTCTTGTTGGGGATATGCACGCATTGAGGATAAGTCGATTCCAGAGTTAACTTGTCCTGCAGATGTAACCATCAATTGTGATGAAATTGGTGATTATTCAGCAGCTGAGTTTCCAATCATGCCTGCTGGTGCTGTAATTAGTCCAGTGGCCGGACAACGCAATACTTGGGTTGTTTCAGGATATGATAAGTGTAGCCTAGTTACATTAATATTAGATGACGATGTGGCTGATACAAACTGCTCAGGGCCTTATTCATCCATTATTACTCGTAGATGGACCATTAGAGATAATTATAATAATGAATCAACCTGTTCTCAGCGTTTTTTCATCAATGCAGCGTCTATAGATGATGTACTTCCTCCTCATAATTATGATGATATTACTGGGCCTAATGGATCACTTGAAGCGTGTGATAATTTTCTAAAAGTCCCTTATTTAGTTAACGGTATAGAGCAGACATATATAGAAGATGGAGTGGTCAAAGTGGATTCAGTTCCATCGCCTGTATTTACCGGTTATCCTTTGGGTACACTATGTTTGAAATCATCAGTAACCTATACAGATAAGAAAATACTATTATGTGGAGATAACAGAAATGCATACAAATTAGTACGAAAGTGGACAGTAGTTGACCTTTGTGCCACTACAAATAATATAAGAGAGTTTAATCAGTTGATTACAGTGATGGACACTCGGTCTCCTATCGTAGTTTGTACAGATGAAGATATTATTGTAGGTACAAAACCACACGAATGTGTAGCGGACTGGGATGTGGTCCCACCACTATCAATTTCAGATTGTGTAGAGACCTCGTGGCTTGTAGAGTTTATTTTACCGGATGCAGATGGAAATCCAACGCCTGGCAATGGATGGGTAAACATTGATGGAGCCACTCGGGTAGTTCCGGTATTTGGTGGATTCAAGATCATTAATGTGCCACAAGGTATAACGCGTATCAGATATTCAGTAACCGATATATGTGGAAATGTGGCTTATTGCTACTCGCAGATTAAAGTGGTCGATAATGAGGCACCGATTCCTGTCTGTGATAAACACAGTGTGATTGCCATTGGTTCTAACAGCGAAGGATGGGCAGGAGTACTGACATTTGACGATGGTAGCCATGATAACTGTGCTATAACATGTATGAAGATTAGAAGAATGGACAATCCAGTCAGTTGGTCATATATTTCTTGTGATAATCAGTTAAGATTTACTTGTGATGATATAGGTCCGGGTAAAACTGTAACCGTTGAACTGGGTGTATGGGATAAAGAAGGATTGTTTAATTCTTGTATGGTAGAAGCCAAGGTTCAAGACAATATTTATCCTGTTGTCATTCCGCCTGTAGATACCACTGCCAATTGTTATGAAGACTTCACAAACCTCTCAAGATTTGGTAATGCTACGGTTACGGATAATTGTACAGCTACACTTGTAGAGACTCGGATAGACAGCCTGAATGAGTGTGGACTCGGCACGATTGTGAGGGTATTTACCGCAACGGATGTATCAGGTAATGTGACTACAGCAAGACAGGTAATAACGGTAGGCAATGATAGGTTATTTAGAGGAGAAGATATTGTTTGGCCTAGTGACTACCTCACCAGTGCAAGTTGCTTGTCTAATATTGCACCTTCTGATTTGCCTGCTGATTATGCTGAGCCTAGATTTATTAGAAACACCGACTGCTCTAGAGTAGTAGCTAGTTACGAAGATATTGTATTTAATTTTGCTGATAACGTCTGTGTGAAAGTACTCAGAAAATGGACAGTTGTAGATTGGTGTCAACATCATCCATTTGCGCCTGGTGTAGGAGAATGGGTACACACTCAGTTGATAATGATTAATAATGTTAATCCACCTACTATTCAATCTGGTTGTTCAAGTAATGATTTGACTATCACTCAGGTGGGCGATTGTCTGGCTAATGTTAAAGTAACAGGTGTAGCTATTGATGACTGTACACCGGAAAACAAGCTGTCATGGACTTACACTATTGATTACCACAATGATGGGTCTATTGATGTCACAGGATCAGGTGATAAAATAGACAGAGTGATGCCTTATGGAACACATAAACTAGTATGGTCAGTAAAGGATGGATGTGACAATGTCTCTACTTGTACTAATGTATTTACAATAGTTGACGACAAGAAGCCTTCACCATATTGTATTACTGAAATAGGTACGGTCATCATGCCGTCAGCTGGTGAAGTGTCTATCTGGGCTTCAGACTTTGATAGAGGAAGCACAGATAACTGTTCACTTCCTGAAGAAATAGTTGCATCTTTTTCACCGATAGATATAACCCAAACCTCTCGAGTGATCAAGTGTAGCGATATGGATAGTCTGACTTTCAAGAAGTTTGAATTCAATGTATATTTTATTGACAAAGCAGGCAATAGCGATTTCTGTACGGTGTATCTCAATGTACAAGACAACGAAAGTGTTTGTCTTAAGCCACAAACGCAAACTCGTGCCAGTGTAAAAGGAAATATATATACTGAAGCAGAGCAGCCTGTTGAGGATGTCAGTGTGGAATTGATGAGCAGTCAACCTGAGTTTCCACTGTCAGTTGCAACAGATTTGACAGGAAAATTTATCTTCTCTGACCTGACAGTTCACCAGGATTATAGGCTGACACCGGCCAAAAATGATGATATACTGAATGGTGTATCTACACTGGATTTAGTGTACATTCAAAGACATATTCTTGGGCTTGAAGCACTGAATTCGCCGTATAAGATGATTGCAGCAGATGTCAATAATTCATCAAGCATCACAGCCGCAGACTTGAGCGAACTCAGAAAGGTCATATTAGGTCTTCAAGATCATTTTGACAATAATCAGTCATGGAGATTTATTGACAGTAAACACAAATTCCTTGATGTGCGTCATCCAGGTATTTTCCCTGAAGATATCGAGCTTGAAAATGTTGATAGCAATATTACAGAAAATGACTTTATCGCTGTCAAAGTAGGTGATGTCAATGAATCTGCAGCTACATCAAGTGCTCAAGGTAATGCTATTGAAAGCAGAAGTACAGCGGTATTAAGCCAAAATTTGATTAATGGTAAAGCAGGAACTTATGTTCTTGTCCATATCAAAGCATCCGAGCTGAAGAGCATTACAGGTATGCAATGGTCCATGTCTTTTGACAAACATATTGCCGAACTAGTAGATGTTTATTCAGGAATACTGGATGTTTCAGAGGATAACTTCAATTTCAATAATACTGCTGATGGATTAATTCACTTTAGTTGGAATAATGCTCAACCAATGGAAATCGCTGATGGTGATTTGATAACGCTGAAATTCATATTATTAAACGATGCCCATAATGTTTCACTGATGAGGATATATGATGCAGGTGTACGGCCAGAAGTGTATGTTAGTGAAGGTGGCAAATTCATAGCATATAACCTGAAAGTTGTAAATAGATCAACTGTCGGTGAAATGGCGGATAAGTTTGAATTATTCCAGAATATACCGAACCCATTTAATGCAACTACAGTAATAGGATTTAATCTACCTGAATCGACGGATGTCACACTCAAGGTATATGATATTACTGGTAAGGTTGTTCAGGAGCAGTCTGGTTATTATAAGAAAGGATATAATTCCATTCAATTAGATGCCACAACTTTGAACAGTACAGGTGTCTTGTATTATCAGCTTGAAGCTTCTAATCATTCAGCTACCCGTAAAATGATAATTATTAAATAAATAAGAATGCCAATATAGATACAAGGTCTGAAAAGACGAAAACACCAGACCTTGTATCTTCTAAACCCAAAACAGATTTATAGAATTTTACAAAAATTAAAATTTTCATACAATGAAAAGACCCATTTTTACACTAATTAATTTTCTGAATGGTGTTTCAGAAAGATTAAGCTTAAACACAAGGGCATTCTCAATAACAATAACCTTATTCATATTATTTTCAGGCAATTTAATCGCTCAGCCTTGGGATTGTAATGTCAATATTTCATGTTTAGGAGGTGTTCAGATAACACTCGATGAAAATTGTCAGGAGATTATCCAGCCAGATATGGTCATGGATGGACATGAATACCCAAACGAGGCTTATGATGTTTTTGCACGCATTGTTGGCGGTCCGACTTTACCTGAGCTCAATTATGGCTTGGATGGTAATGGAGACACTATCAAGAGAGTGCAAGTAAATAAAGACCACATCAATAAATTTCTCGAAGTCAAAATTAAGTTGCGAGGATGTGGCATTTCTTGCTGGTCAACAGTAAAGATTGAAGATAAACTAGCTCCTGAAGTGGTGACAGCACCATGCCCAGAAATCTTGACTTCATTTACAGGTCACATTGATATTGATGACCCAGTGTATGATAGATCTTCAGATGTAGTGGGCTGTCCTGTGACTCCAGCTGTTGGAGTTAGGTTTGAAGCAAGAAACTTTGCATTGGATGTTAATGGTATAGTAGATATCACATTGACTAATCCTAATCTCAGACTTGCACTATACGGTGGGCCGTTTAATCCAGCAAGTCCTTGTACTAACCTACTTTTAACTGATTTTAGCAGTTTTTCAAGTAACCTTTTAGCAGGTGTGGACTATACGCTGGTCGTCAGTTCATTGACCAATGCTGTTCCTCCGGGAGGTACCGATTATTTTGTGGCCATCAGAAATCGATCTGGTCTTATCAAAACTTCAGTTGATGCAGTACCATGTATTTTTGACTGCAATGAAGAAAGTGTTTATTTAAATCAGACATCTGCTAATGCTACACATCAACCGACTTTTGATGATGCTTGTTATGATGATCTTACATTGAATAAAATTGATGAAGTCATCATACAATCGTGTTCTGATACTTTCAATAGTATCATCAAGAGAACATGGACTGCCACTGACGGTAGTGGCAATATATCCGATTCTATTGTGCAGTTTTTCTATTTTACCAGACCTGTGCTGGCAGATGTCATTTGTCCTGCTGATACATCATTAAATTGTACTGATAAATTCTCAAAGCTACCTAATGGAGCACCTACTCCTGATGTAAGTGGATGGCCTCAGAATATTGCTTGTAAGAATATGCAGATTTATTATGAAGATATTATTTTCCCTCTTTGTGGTGCCGGCATCAAGGTAAACAGAAGATGGTTAATTATAGATTGGTGTACAGGAGAAGATCGTGAATGTAGTCAGATCATTAAAGTTGAAGACAAAATCAACCCTTCAGTGGTCTGTGCACATGATATTACTGAACCTGATTATGAACTTTTAGCTTTAGTTCCGGTATCTTCAGAATCATGTACGGCTAACTGGCCGGTGCTTCCACCATCTGCAGTAGATTGTTCTGATGTCACTTGGGATGTTGCTTTCAAGAAGGCTAATAATAGTGGACATTTTGATCCATTGGCTCCTTTTGTTAAAATTCAGGGCACTACCATTGTTCAAGGTACTAGACCTGCTTATGCACCATCAATCTCAGCTAGTGAACGACCATATACAATTAGAGGTTTAGAACTCGGAAGATATAGAATCCAATACACGGTTATAGATGAATGTGGCAATAGTTCATCATGTGTACAAGAAATTGAAGTGGTAGATAATACGCCACCGACAGCCATTTGTGGCGAGCACACAGTAGTATCTATTGATGATTCTGGGTGGGGTGAATTATTCGCAACATCACTGGATGATCATAGTATAGATAATTGTGGTCCTATAGTAAAATATGAAGTAAGACGTAAAACCACTCATTGTCCAGGACATGAATCTGATCTTCAATTTGGCCCGAAAGTGAGTTTTTGCTGTTCTGATATCACTTCACCTACATCTTATGTTGATGTTATCCTTAGAGTATATGACGCAGCTGGTAACTGGAATCAATGTGAAGCAAGGGTACGAGTGCAGAATAAGAGACCACCTTTATTGACATGTCCCGGTGATAGAACACTTACATGTGGCGACCCTAGGATTGCTGCATGGGCGAGTGGATCAGATGACTTCGATGAAGTATTCTTTGGAAGACCTACAGTAAGTGGTGTTTGTGCAACAAATGGTATATCCAGCAGAATAGTAAGTAACAACTTAGACACAAAGTGTAATGCCGGTACAGTAGTAAGAGAATGGTACCTTACGGCAAATCCTAATGTATATTGTCGTCAGACTTTGACAGTGACTTCACCACCATTTTCTAACAGTGATGTCATCTGGCCATCAGATACGATTCTGGCTACTTGTGATCTGTCGAAGGTTACACCCGATGCCCTCAATAGTCGTCCTAAAGTCATTGATCAAGGTTGTAGGGATATCGCTATTACATATTCTGATCAATATTTTGAGTTCGAAGATGTATGTGTAAAGATATTAAGAACATGGAAGGTAGCAGACTGGTGTAATTTTAATAAGGGTACTTATCTCCTTGAAAGAACACAAGTGATTAAATTGACAGGTTCCGGGGGCGCTGTATTCGCTGATTGCAATGATAAGACGTTTAAAGGTGATGAGGGTTCATGCAGTAAAGAGTTGACACTTAACGCCAATGCTTCTGATGAATGTACTGCCGTTGATAAATTGAATATTAGCTGGAGTGTGGACATTGAAAATGACGGAACTATAGACTGGAGCGGTTTAGGCGCAAGCTTTACAAGAACATTTCCTGTCGGCAAACATAGGGTAACATTTACAGCTATCAATAGATGCCGTACAGAAACATCATGTTCATATACAGTGACCATTACTGGTACTAAAAAACCAACACCTGTATGTTACAGAGAGCTTGCTACGGTTATTGATTCTGATGGAAAGGCAGAAATTTGGGCTAGTGACTTTAACCTTAAGAGCCAGAATAATTGTGGAGTTGATGGAGATCTTTATTATGCTTTCAATGCAGAAGGAACTGAACTCAGTAAGTCTTTTACCTGTGCCGATATACCAAATGGCCAAGCGGCTAGAATCCCTTTGAAAATGTATGCAATTGATCAAAATGGCAGTTATGACTTTTGTGAGGTTATATTGGTGCTGCAGGATTCACCGCTGACAAATGCTTGTGCTGATAATGCAGACTTACTTCCTTCGATCTCCGGTATTATCACTACTGAAACCAATGAAGGTGTTGAAGGTGCTGAGGTTGCAATGCAAAATTTAACACAATCTACGGAGCGCAAGTTTACAACTCAAGGCAATGGAGAATATAAGTTTTCAGGTGTGAATGTTTTTGATTTTAAATCTATTTTTGTAAATGATGATGTAGAACATCTCAATGGTGTTTCCACACTTGATGTGGTGATGATTCAAAGACATGTTTTGGGATTACAAAAGCTAGATAGCCCATATAAACTACTTGCTGCAGATGTTAATAACTCTAAGAATATTACTTCTAGTGACATGTCTGCTTTGAGAAAGTTGATATTAGGATTGGATGATCATTTTGAGAATAATACTTCATGGAAGTTTATCCCTACTCACTATCAGTTTGCTGACCCTGAATATCCGTATGATTATAGTGCGTCTATTGTAGTAGATTCGATTTATGAAGATATGAATGATGCTAATTTTATAGCAGTTAAGGTCGGTGATGTTAATAATAGTGCAAAAGTGAATGCGCGTTCTAATTCTATAGAAACTCGAGGCTCTAATGCACTCTTTGTGATGGATGACAAGACTTTTGAAGCAGGAAAACTGTTTAGGCTGGAAATTAAAGCCGGTGATGTAATGAAAATTATGGGTACGCAGTTTACACTTGGCTTTGATGCTGATCAGTTGGAGTTTTCGACTATGCATAGTGGATTATTGCCGGTTAAGTCATATAATGCTAATTTGAATGGAGTAGCTGGAGGAAGAATATCTTTCAGTATAGATGTGGCTGAAGGTGTGCAGTTGAATCCAGGTGATGTATTGTTTACCATCGATTTCCGAACTAAAGGTAATGGTCATACAGGTATGTTCAAAATACTACCGGATGGATTAAGTCCTGAAGTTTATGAAATGGATGCCACGGTGAGACATCTGGATCTTCAGGTTAGAAATGGCCATACTACCGAGGCACAAACGATTCTTTATCAGAATCAGCCTAACCCATTCAAAGATTATACAACCCTATCTTTTGAAATGGCTGAAGCAGGACAAGGTGTGATCAAAATTATGGATGTAACTGGAAAGTTAGTCTTTAGATTTGAAGATGCTTTCAATAAAGGTTATAATTCTATTAATATCTCCAATAACCAGTTGAGTGGCACCGGAGTGTATTATTATCAGCTGGAAACGAGCAATTTTTCAGCTACACGTAAGATGATTCTAATTGAATGATGTGTTTATAAAAATGATTCTGGGTTTTTTCAAGCCGGTTGTGACAACACAACCGGCTTTTTTATGTTCTTATTGTACTTAATTTAGTACTTATGCGGGCTTATATTGTCAGCCAGATTAATGAAAAACCAAAGTTGATTGAAATGGATGTTCCTCAACCTACGGAGCATCAAGTTTTGATTAATATTAAGGCATCAGCTTTTAACCATCGCGATATTTGGATTACTAAAGGGCTCTATCCAGGCATTCGCTTAGGCGCTGTGATGGGAGCTGATGGTGTCGGCATAGACGGAGAAGGCCGAAAGGTTGTAATCAACCCAGGACTCGATTGGGGCAATAACCAAAACTGTCAGTCCCGCCAGTTTAGAGTATTAGGCGTACCGGATGACGGTACATTTGCTGATTATATCATGATCGATAAGAAATATGTTTATCCATTGCCTGATCATCTAGACTTTGTGCATGGAGCGGCCATTCCATTAGCTGGAGTAACTGCTTTTCGAGCACTGGTCAAAAAGGCAAATGTCCAGTCTGGTGACAAAGTGTTAATTTCAGGTATAGGTGGAGGCGTTGCTATGATGGCAATGCAATTTGCACTAGCTATGCAATGCGAAGTGTTTGTTACTTCAGGTAGTGAAGAAAAGATTGAAAATGCAATCCGTTTAGGTGCTAAAGCTGGTTATAATTACAAAGATGATAGCTGGGCTAAACAATTTCAATCAGAACACGGTGGTGTCGATGTGATTATTGATAGCGCTTGTGGCACTGGATTTCATCATTTTGTTAATATTGCTAATCCAGGAGGAAGAATTGCTTTTTATGGAGGTACTCATGGTGAGATTAGCGGATTGAATCCTCAGAAAGTATTCTGGAAACAACTGTCTATTATGGGCTCAACAATGGGTTCAGACCAGGATTTTAGAGATATGTTAGCTTTTGTAGAGCAATACAAGGTGCAACCTATCGTGAGTCGTATAGTTGATTTTGATCACTTTATGGATGGTTTTGATTTTTTGGCTCAAGGGCAGCAAATGGGCAAAGTGGTGATGCAGCATACATTGTAAGGTGCTCTAAGCATTATCTTACAATGATTACTTTTTTTACAGTGATGTTATGTGCAGTTTTGGTATGAATGAAATTCAAACCCTTAGGTAGGGATTCGGGAAGTAAATTGTATCTTCCATTGTGCAACTCCATGAGCGTCTGCCCTTGGATATTTTTTAATGTAATTTTTGCATCAGCATCAGGATGATAAACGAAAATTTCATCGCTAGCAGGGTTAGGGTAGAGGATCAATTCAGCAGCTACACTTGATGCATCGTGTACAGATGAAGTGCCATCTACTTTGAAAATAGTATTAAAAAATGCCAACCCGCCACGTTCATTACCTACTAACATTTCGTAATAGCCGTCATTATCAATATCAGCTAGAGCCGGTACGACTTTTCGACCTTCATGAATATGACCGGTAAAGTCATCAATGAGTGCATAATCGTTGAGCAAGTGATCGTTGATTCGGTATGTTTTGATATTTCCAGCTTCTGTACCCAGTAGCAGTATGTATTGACTTTCTTCAGTACGAATATAATAGGGTGCTCCATTTTGAGTGTAATAGTCATTGCCTGTAAATATTTTACCTAATTGTCTGATGTTTGGTGTTGCTGATGGATTTGGATCGAAATATGGCTCGGAGCTTGTTCCCTGATTTTTGAAAAAATTCAACTCATTATTTTTCTTTCCTAAAATGATGTCCATCAATCCATCGCCATCTGCATCCACCACAAAGGGCTTAGCATTTTGTCCGGCAAAAATATCCATGTAAGGATAAATGGGTTCATCAAATTGGTAAGGGCGATGGGCACCACCCGTATTTTTTAAATAGTACAATTGCCCCGAGCTATCGCCTATGAGTAGGTCGTTGTCACCATCTCCATCCATATCAGCAAAAAACGGTGCAAATCTTCCGGTAAACTGCTTGAATCGGGAAAAATTTAACCAGTCTTCATCAGCTACTTCATAGGAAGGGCTCGTAGCAGTGCCGGTATTGAGCAGCAAAATCAATCTATTTTCAAGCACTACATTTTTTTTGATGATGTTACTAATGCCGACGACGATATCCATAAGTCCATCGCCATTGACATCGGTAAATACTGGGTGGCTACCTCCATAGAAAAAAGGCATTTGATCGATAAGGAAGTCCTTTTTGATCAACACAAAATTAGGATGTTCATTGCTGCCGGTATTTTTGTATAACCATATATGATTGGAGTTTTCTCCTGCGCTGATGTCATTGGGTACTACGATGAGGTCTTTTATTTGATCACCATCTGCATCGACATAAAAAGCTGATAAAAATATATCCAGATCAGCTGGATCGTCGGTAGATGGAAATGTTTTTGTAATGCTTTTCATCCATGCATTTTCAGCAGTTCCTCCATTGGTGAGAAGGGCAAGGCGAGAACTGCCGATATCGCCTAATACTAAGTCCAACAGGCCATCGCCATTGGAATCAAAAATGGTCAGCGTAGAGCCTGAATGTCTCAAACCTGTTTGGCCATTTTCTTTTAAAAAAGAAGCGCAGCCAAAGGCATTGTCACTGATTTTTAATGAATCATTATATTGGTTTTCTGAAAATTTGCCCCAGCAAGGGTCAGTTCTTACGAATTTAAAGGTATCCAGTCCGAGCCCTTCATCTATAGCTACATTTTGGTAAAAGGAAGCATAGCTGCCATCCGGTTCAAATGATATGATGTCTAAGTCTCCATCACCATCAACATCCTTGATTGCCGGCAAATCAATTGGGGATACGTAGATATTTGCACTGCTATTGCCTAAGTGAAATTGAAGTATTTCTCTAAATGGCAAACCTTTGAATGTTACCAGTCGGTAGCTCAATGTGCCATCCTGGTTTCTACTTCCACGCCACACTTCAACACAACAATTGGGCCATACAGATGAGCTCGTGAAGATGTCGGGTACACCATCGCCATTGAAATCCTCAAGCAGTGCCCATGCTTGTAGCTTAGGAAATTGTTCAATATATTCAGGAGCATATCGATAATCCAATGAACCGGTACTTCCGATTTTTACTAGAGGAATGATGACATCACCATTTCTGTCAAAAATAAAAAGATCAGCTATTCCATCGCCGTTAAAATCAATATTTGAAAATTGAGGAGCTTTTAATCCACCTACATTCAGCAGTGTTAGGTCGCTACCATTATTTTTTATTGGAATATTCAGTTTGTCAAAATTTTGACTCCATCCATATTTCAATGTAAATAAAAGACCTAAAACTACGAAAATATATTGCTTCATATCCATTTCACTGAATACTGGTGTGTGAATGATTACAACAATGGAGGTGGGAATTTAGTTGTTATGCTTTCTGATGATATTAAGCATCTCATCCATAGGTAGGTCATCATTGGTGTGTTGTTTCATCAACTCAATGAATTCTCTTGTCATACTTTCTGAGAATCCCAGTTTGAAAGCTAGTTTGTAAAGCGTTATTTCTTCGCTTTTTTCAACTAAGTTGTCTGCATTCATTATGAATAGTGCATGGTACAAAAAGCCCATTCTACCTTCTTCTGTATCTGGCAAAATTTCATTAATAGGCTTATCTGAAATGAGCAATGATCTAATTTTTTCAGGGTCAATATTTAGATTATTACAGATATGGATAAGATAAGTGAATTCTTCGGGGCTAATATGTCCATCCACAGCAGATACGTGTACCAGTACCCTAAGTAATACTTCGTTTTTTTCTTGAATAGTGAGTATATCCCAAATCATTTTTATCTGTTTTGCGCCATAAATATATCAAAGTATTAGGTACTTAAGATTTTTTATTTAATTTTATCCAAAATTTAGTACATCAAAATAAAACAGATTCATACATGAGAACAAAAATTGCCGGTATCGGACATTATGTCCCAGACAATGTCATCACTAATGATTATCTGGCGCAATATATGGATACCTCTGACGAATGGATTCAAGAACGCACAGGGATTAAGGAAAGAAGATATGCCACTAAACATAAAGAATCCACCACATCAATGGGCGCTGAGGCTGCTCGTATCGCTATGAAAAATGCCGGTATTAAAGCTGAAGATATTGACTTTATCATTTTTGCGACCTTGAGTCCGGACTATTATTTTCCGGGCTGTGGTGTATTGCTTCAACGTGAACTAGGAATAACATCTAGTGAAGCAGGTGCATTGGATATACGAAACCAGTGTTCGGGTTTTGTTTATGGGCTTTCAGTGGCTGATCAGTTTATAAAAACTGGAATGTATAAGAATATCTTGCTCGTAGGTGCTGAGATGCACTCTATGGGACTAGATTTTTCTGATGAAGGCCGGTCTGTAACGGTGATCTTTGGGGATGGCGCTGGGGCAGTAGTGTTACAACCAACAGAAAAAGAAGATCAGGGTGTCTTGACTACTTGTCTGCATTCAGATGGTACACATGCAGAAGAACTTGCCATGATTAATCCGGGATCTCACGGTGGGTATCATCTAGGTACCGAAAAATATGGTTATCCGGATCCGGACACTCCTGGTGGCGTTTTTATCACTCAAAAGATGGTAGATGATAACCTTTTAGCACCGAATATGACTGGTCAATTGGTTTTTAAAACGGCAGTAGTCAAATTTCCTGAAGTGATTAATGAAGCATTGCAGAAAACAGGATTGTCGAAAGCAGATATTGATATTTTTGTTCCACATCAAGCCAATTTGAGAATCAGTCAGTTTGTACAGCGTACGCTTGGACTTCCTGATGAAAAAGTGGTCAATAATATTCAGAAATACGGTAATACTACAGCGGCATCAATTCCGATTGCACTCTCAGAAGCATGGCATGATGGGCGGATCAAAGACGGTGACTTAGTATGTCTAGCTGCTTTCGGCAGTGGTTTTACATGGGGTAGTGCTCTGATTAGATGGTAATACTCAAGTAATATCTGTTTTGCAGAAGCAAGGATAGATTTGAATGTATATTTATGGAAGCTTTATAGGTGAAATGTCTTTTACCTATTGATTGTCATAATTTTACAAATATCGATTTAGTATAATATTGTTATGGTGCAAATTGTGACCATTGATGATATAACCATAGGCACGAGCAGTCACTGGGCTACCATTAACTGTTCCCTCAAATTGTAACATCTCCTCGTCCATTTGCTTGTACAGCAATACACTTGAAAGACGTACCAGTTTATATTCTTCTACCAATGTTGTAAAATCAACAGTTTTGTTTTTAAGATTATCCGTATATAAATCCTGATCGAAACCGGGGAGCGGAGTGCTATCCATACGGGACAATCTTAATGCACGACAGGCAAAAATGCGCTCACAATCAATGATATGTCTGAGTACTTCGGCTATGGTCCATTTACCTGGCGCATAGGCATAATTTCGTTTGCTTGAGGGTATTTTATCCACAAGCATCATCGTCTCATCCATACTGAATTGCAATCCTGTGACTATATCAGGCATACTCACAAGATCTATATAAGCATGGAAGTATGGTGGTGTTTCATGATAAATTTGTTCAGCTAGCATCATGTCAAGCGAAATTATTCTTCTTCACCTTCGCGCATCATCTCATTTTCGATTTCATCCATAAATACAAATTCTATGGATTCTTCAATAGTGGGAACGATATTCAGTATAGCTTCTAATCGGGATATTTCTATCAGTTTTTTTACAGAACTATGCGTAGCACCTGTAACCACAAAACAACCATAATCTTTCCAGAGCCTATTGGCTGTCAAAATGGCACTCAAACCTGACGAATCAACATACTTTATATTCGACATATCAAAAATGAGATTGCGTACGCCTTCATTATTCAAAAGTACAAATTCAGACTTCAGATCAGGTGCCAGAAGCGAATTTAGATTTTCTTCATCCAGTCTGAATAGTGTATATTTTTCCTGCTTATCTATGGTAAACTTCATCTTGACTTTTCTTTAAAAACTTTGGTTTGTTATTTTTGTTTTCAGGGAGGCAAATTTACATTAAGAATCTATAATTATCAATTATTGTCCAAAATTTAAGATAAATTTACAAAATAACTCCATTCATAAAAATTTTATTTTAGTGATAAGTAAAAAATTGAAGCGTGATTAGGAACATTAATGAATAAAAGTGTGTTTAAACATCGTTAGTTTCCAAGAGTAGGTAGAAAAGTAACTATATTTTAGAAAACGTTAATGTTTTCTCAAAAATATCATCAGATTATATATATTTTAGATATTAAATGTATTTTTGATAAAAATTGATGTATGTTTGCATAGGCATTCGTACCATAGATTGTTAATGACTGACATAATAGCATATTTATTTGAATGGCACAGTTTTGTTAATAATTTATTGGACGAAAGTGTCGATGATGCATTTTTGGTTGTATTAGAGTAAGTTTTAAGAATTTTGAAGTTCATATGAATAGCAGAAAATTTTCACCGAAAGTAAAGAAAATTATCCAGGTCAGCAGAGAAGAAGCTGTGCGACTTGGACATGATTACATTGGGACAGAGCACTTTTTATTAGGCTTACTTCAGGAGGGAGAAAGTCTGCCTATAAAGGTTCTGGACTCACTTGAGGTTGATATAGAAGAGTTAAAACATAAGATAGAAAAGACGCATGCCGTAAAGCAAGATACGGTCACCGGATATAATTACGGGAGTCTTCCGCTCAATAAACATGCTGAAAAGGTGTTGAAGGTAACTTCATTGGAAGCAAAACTTTATAAAAGTGACGAAATCAAACCTGAACATTTGATGTTGTCTATACTTAAGCATGAAGATAATGCGGCTAGTAAGATTCTCAATGAATTTGATGTAGACTATGATGTGTTCAGATCAGAAATGGAATATGTAAAACAGGAAATGGATTCCGGTTATCAGGAGATTACTGGTCATGCACCTTCTGATTCAGATGTCCCGATGGATGATGATGACGATCAATTTAGCACAGTGAGAAAATCTCCTTCCAAGTCTCGTACGCCAGTGTTGGATAATTTTGGTAGAGATGTGACTAGGCTTGCAGAAGAAGATAAACTAGATCCGATTATAGGTAGAGATACAGAGATTGAGCGCGTATCGCAGATTTTATCCCGACGTAAAAAGAATAATCCTATTCTGATAGGTGAGCCGGGAGTGGGCAAGACTGCCGTAGTAGAAGGACTTGCATTGCGTATTCATCAGAAAAAAGTGTCCCGAACTCTCTTTAATAAGCGGGTGGTGATGCTAGATCTTGCAGCACTTGTTGCAGGTACAAAATACAGAGGCCAGTTTGAAGAGCGAATGAAAGCCATTATGAATGAGCTGGAAAAAGCACGTGACATCATCTTATTTATTGATGAGATTCATACTATCGTGGGTGCAGGTGGCGCCACTGGTTCACTGGATGCTTCCAATATCTTTAAACCCGCACTGGCCCGTGGAGAGTTACAGGCGATCGGTGCTTGCACACTGGATGAATACCGTCAGTATATAGAGAAGGATGGCGCATTGGACAGAAGATTCCAGAAAGTAATTGTGGATCCTCCTTCAGCTGAAGAAACCATTCATATCTTGCACAACATTAAGGGCAATTATGAGGAATTCCATAATGTATCGTATTCTGATGATGCCATAGAAGCGTGTGTAAAACTCAGTGATCGGTATATTTCTGACCGTTTCTTCCCTGATAAAGCCATTGACGTGATGGATGAAGTAGGGGCAAGAACCCACTTGAAAAATATTCATGTACCAAAGTATATAGAAGATCTGGAAAAGGAGATTGAGTCCCTTAAAGAGAAAAAGAACCAGGCTGTAAAAGGTCAGCAATATGAACTCGCTGCAGACTTGCGTGATCAAGAGTCTAAATTGTTGCGTAAGTTGGAGCAAAATAAAGAAGAATGGGAAGAAGAAGCCAAGACACGGCGATACCCAGTCAATGAAGATGATATTGCTGAAGTCGTATCCATGATGACAGGAATTCCAGTCAGAAGGGTGGCACAGAGCGAATCTAATAAACTGGTCAAAATGACGGAAGACCTTCAGGGGATGATTATCGGTCAGGACGAAGCCATCATTAAAGTGACCAAAGCAATACAGCGCAATAGAGTAGGTCTTAAAAATCCGGCAAAGCCGATTGGTTCTTTCATTTTCTTAGGACCAACAGGTGTAGGAAAAACAGAACTAGCTAAAGCTCTTGCACGATATATCTTTGATTCAGAAGATGCACTTATCAGAATTGACATGTCAGAATACATGGAGAAATTCAGTATCTCACGATTGATAGGAGCGCCTCCGGGATATGTAGGATACGAAGAAGGTGGTCAGCTGACTGAAAAGGTCAGGCGTAAACCTTATTCTGTGATTTTGCTGGACGAAATTGAAAAAGCACATCCGGATGTTTATAACATCCTGTTGCAGGTATTGGACGATGGTCAGTTGACAGACGGGTTAGGTAGAAAAGTGGATTTTAAAAACACGCTGATTATCATGACGTCTAATATTGGAGTCCGTCAGCTGAAGGATTTTGGTCAAGGATTAGGATTTGCTACCAGTGCCAGAGTTGAGAATGCTGAAGAAAACTCTAAGGCAGTAATTCAAGGAGCGTTGAAGAAAACCTTTTCACCTGAGTTCTTGAATAGAATCGATGACGTAGTGATTTTCAATAGTCTGGAAAAAGAAGATATTTTCAAAATTATTGATATCAATTTAAAGCATTTATTTCAGCGCATGAATAATCTGGAGTTTGACTTGACACTAACAGATGAAGCTAAGGATTTTGTAGCAGAAAAGGGCTTTGATCCTCAGTTTGGAGCAAGACCACTCAATAGAGCTATTCAAAAGTACATTGAAGATCCTCTGGCTGAGTTTATTCTCAATGAAAATCCGGATAAAGGCACTAAATTAAAAGCTGATTTGAATAAGGAAAAGGACGGTATAGTCATATCATTATTAGCCAAAAAAGGAGCTCATGATGTTAAATAATGGAAAGCTGAGTTCCGAACAAAATAGAATGTATGACATATTGACTTTTGATGAAAAATAATTTTTAAGTGCATTAATTGTATATGATTAATGCACTTTTATTTTAAATTTGCGCACACATTTATTCACTAAAATAAAAAACATTTGGCAAGAGGTAAAATTCAAACACAAAAGGTACAGGATGACAAGTACAATTATAGAACTAATCGAGATATCCGAGTACCTAAAGTAAGACTGGTAGGTGACAATCTGGACGAAGTAAGCGAGGTAGCAGGAAAAACTATTGATACAGGCGTCTATTATACAAATCAAGTATTACAATGGGCTGAAGAGCTCGAAATGGATCTTGTTGAGATAAGTCCTAAAGCAGATCCACCAGTTTGCCGTATTATTGACTATAAAAAATTTGTTTACGATCGTAAGAAAAAGGAAAAAGAACTAAAGGCTAAAACTGCTAAAACGGTTATCAAAGAGATCAGATTTGGTCCTAATACTGATGACCACGATTTTGCGTTTAAGTTAAAGCATGCTATCAAATTTCTGGAAGATGGCGAAAAAATTAAAGCCTATGTACATTTTCGAGGACGCGCCATTGTGTTTAAAGACCGAGGAGAGTTACTGCTACTTAGGTTTTTAAAGGAATTGGAAGAGTATGGAGCTGCTGAAGAATTGCCAAAGCTAGAAGGCAAAAGAATGATTGTGATGATCTCACCTAAGAAGAAAAAATAAGGAGTTGAAAAGAGGATGTGATTTTTATTGCAAATTCTTTTCATAAAAACTTTATTAATTATATAGAAACTTTATATCTTTGCGGCCTTAAAAGAATTTTGTTATGCCTAAGATGAAAACCCATTCAAGTGCTAAGAAGCGTTATAGCTTTACTGGTTCTGGTGAAATCAAGAGATTTCAGGCTTTTACCAGTCACTTGATGAGAAAAAAATCCAACAAAGCTAAAACGAGATTGCGTGGTAGCGCGTTGGTAAGTGATGCAGATTATGCAAGAGTCAAAAGACTTCTTTGTAAGTAATTTTATTTTTTAACGAGAATACAGGAATAAAGTATCTAAAGATCCCTGTATTGAACTAAATCAAAATATTATGCCTAGATCAGTTAATGCAGTAGCGTCAAGAGCGAGAAGGAAAAAAATCCTTAAAGCTGCTAAGGGTTACTACGGAGCAAGAAGTAAAGTCTATACTGTAGCAAAGAATGCAGTAGAAAAAGGACTTCAATATGCTTATAGAGATAGAAAAAACAAAAAGCGCGCATTCAGAAGATTGTGGATTACAAGAATTAATGCTGCCACAAGGATGTACGGTATGTCTTACTCTAAGTTTATCCATGCTTTAAATCAAAAAGAAATAGGATTGAACAGAAAAGTTCTAGCAGATCTTGCGATGAATCACCCTGATGCATTTAAATCAGTGGTTGACGCCGTTAAGTAGTAAAAATCTAAGTAAAGTAATAAAATAGCCTGAAGATCGTTTGATTTTCAGGCTATTTTGTTTTTAGCCTATTTCTCAGCACTATTTGACCTAAAATGTTTGACCACATTGCGTTAAATATGTGAGAAAAGTGTAATTTTGAAGATCAAAATAAACTTCCTTGATTGATGAAGATCAGATTAATGTTTGGAATGGTATTTACCTTGGTGCTGAGTTCATGCCATCATTACCTTCCGCAAGTAGAACCTAAGCCAGTGTATCCGGTGCCTAATCAGCGGCAACTAGCGTGGCACGACATGGAGATGTATGCATTTATCCATTTTTCTATCAATACATTCACAGATAAAGAATGGGGATATGGTGATGAGCGTCCTGAACTGTTTAATCCATCTGAATTCAATGCAGAACAATGGGCCATCGAACTCAAAAATGCAGGTATGCAAGGCATCATTTTGACGGCTAAGCATCATGATGGATTCTGTTTATGGCCGGGCAAATTTACTGAACATAGTGTCAAAAATAGCCCATATAAAAATGGAAATGGTGATATAGTTAGAGAAGTAGTAGAGGCTTGTCATAAGTATAATTTGAAAGTGGGCATTTATCTTTCTCCATGGGATAGGAACCATCCGGATTATGGTACGGAAGCATACATCCAGTATTATCGCAATCAACTGAAGGAGCTGGTCATGGAGTATGGTCCATTTTTTGAAATTTGGCTCGATGGTGCCAATGGTGGTGATGGATGGTATGGAGGACGAGATACGACGATTACAATAGATGGACGGACTTATTACGATTGGCCTATAACCATCAGCTTGATAAGAAGTCTTATGCCGAATGTTTTGTTTTTTAGTGATGCAGGCCCGGATATTCGATGGGTTGGTAATGAGAATGGAAGGATAGGTGAGACCAATTGGAATTTTTTATCTATTGATACTCTATATGCAGGTCAAGCCGGAATCAATGAATTGCTGTACACTGGCAGTGAAGATGGTAAAAAATGGGTTGGTGCTGAAGCAGATGTATCCATTCGACCTGGATGGTTTTATCATCCTGGTGAAAACTCAAAAGTAAAAAGCGCAGAAGAATTATTTGACATCTATCTTACGTCGGTCGGAAGAGGAGGTAATCTTTTGCTCAATATTCCACCTGACCGCAGAGGTTTACTACATGAAGCAGATGTGGACCAATTAAGAGCATTTGACGCACTATTGAAAAGCAGATTTTCAAATAATCTTGCAAAGCGTGCTAAAATGTATATTCCTGGTATGGAGAAAGGACGAATTGATATAAAAACCGTCACTGATGGAGATAGATCAACATTCTGGACAGCACAGGAAGCAAGTTCCGTAGTGGAATTACAACTAAATAAAAAACAACCTATCCACTATATCTCCTTGATGGAAAATATCGCTCTGGGTCAGCGCGTACGCGCATTTGAAATTGAAGCTATGATCGATGGACGATGGACAAGAATAGGTGTAGGTACAACCATAGGTCATAAGCGTATTCTTTCTATAAATCCAGTGAGTACAGATCTCATTAGAATCCATTTTATGGAATGCCGTGCGCCAGTGGTTCTAGCGGAGATAGGTGTGTATTGATTACATTTTATAGTTGAAAGTTAGTAGATGTATATATTGGGGGTCAGTTGATTGGCACCTTTCAAATATTTATGCTGCAATATTGAACTCTAGAACAGCCTTTTATAGTACTATACTGATAGTTATATGCAAAAATCGGTGTTTTATGAAAAGTAATAATGACCTGATTTGTTTTTAATCAGAATTAGAGAAAAGTATGTATAAACACAAACATAATTTGGATTTAGACCAAAATATTTGAATCTCCTTTGATTTACCTAAAGTTTTAAAATCAGTAACTATTTTAATTGAGTTTGCATAAGCAGTAATTTATCAATTAATTTTCAATTATATAACATGTTCTTTGTTGTAGATTAAGTCGAGCATTGGAAAATCACGACAGTATTTAGATTGAAAATAGTGTTTGCTTAAATTTTTATTCCAAACTTTTCCAGTTTTTTCAACGATTTATATGCTCTAATTAACGCTTGTTCTTTTATTCCATCCTTTTTTGATAAAGAAGTTTGCGCTGCCTTTACATTAGCCAGTTCAAGATTATCAAATATTTTTGTCTGGCTGGCTAAGTCAATAATACGTTTCCAATCGTCTTTTGAAACCAATAAAAGTTTGTCGTAGATAAATTTCACTTCAATAATTTCTTTGTCTTCCAATTTCGACAATGCTTTTACTTCGTCAATAAGTGCTGAATTTTCCTGAACATAGTTCAACACTTTTTTGCCAAAGGTAATTTCTCGTGATGTCAGATTTTTGTTTTTGGAAAGTCTGCTTACTATATCAAAAGCTATTGCCCAATCAAAGCCGTCAGGTTTATTGGTGTCAATGTAAATTCTGAAACCGTCCCAGAATTTTAATCCCATTTTCTGAATTTCGCTAATTAAAAATCCAGTATCTTCAATGTCGTTTGTGTCAATTTCTTTTTCGTTTTCTCGCTGTTTTTTATCTTCTTCTGAAATTATATAGAAACATGTGCTTTCGGGCCGTAATTAATACTTGTAGCATAAATATCCAGTACCTGACGACAAAAAACCTTTGTTAATGTATTCAATCATGCGTATGGTTGCTTAAATTTTAAATTGTGTAGGTACTTTGAATGGACACGATAATCCAATGAAATTATCATATCAAGATTATAGCGCTTGGAGTCGTATTTTTTACTGTCTGAGGCAGTTCGTAAGCATTTCTTACTAACCGAATTTTACTGTAATTCTCCTTCTGCTAAAGTGTTTTTATGAGTTATGTTATGCCAGGCTGTTATTCTCCAAAAAGCAATGCTAACTGGTCTTGGGTAAGCCAAACATCTTGCTCGTCCAAACGAATATCTACAGAAATTTTTTTGTCTTCAGTTTTGAAAATTATAAATTGAGAATTGGTGTATTGTATTGGTTTAAATTTTTACATTTCAGCAATCAACAAATCCAAAACTTCTATTTCTGCACTACAATCATCTATTTTTGAAACTACTCTTCCAACTAATTCAGGTAAATTGTCATTAGGTAAAATCAAAAACTCTTTAATATCACCAAGTTGAAGAATTAGATAATAAAACCCATTTTTGATGAATAGTTTATCATTTTCAATTTCCGAATTTATATTCAACTGAAACGACAAGCCCTTTTTGTCCATCAAATTGAAATAAGTTGCAAACAGATTGAAATTTGCTTTACTTGGAATTTTAGTTTTAGTAATAATTTCCTGGCGTGTTTCGTCTTTTGTCCAATAATTCGGCTTCATTTTTAAATTGTTTTAAATCCAATATCCTTTAAATAATTAAAAGTAGAATCATAAAACTCTGGTTGTCTTGTATGGTCTTCTTTACTTCCTTCTGGTATAACAATTACCATTCCTTGTCTTGCTCTTGTGAGCAAAACTCTGTATGCGTTAATCAGGTATTTTCTTCTTACTTCCTTGTGGATGTTTTGCCACCTGTTTCCAACAAAAGAAAATGTTTTCCAACCGTCTTTTGTAAATCGCAAATCACCGTCCCACGTTATGCAAGCCCAATCTAACTCTAATCCTTGTACCTGAAATTCAGTAGCAACATCTTCCAGAAAGTACGATGAACGAATATCATCTTTACCGTCCAAAAACCAATTAACGTGATTGATTTGTGTTTTTACATCAATGGCTAACGGCTTTAAACGATATGCTTGCGAAGAAACAACAATGCCGTATCTTTCACTGCCTCTTGCTTTTTCTTTAAGCCATTTCTTCGCTTTTTCAATGTTTCTGGTTAATACAATTGGATATTTATCCTGTAATTGGTTTAGCGTATTTTTTGCATTGTCATCAATATCCAAAATTTCTTTAATCAATTTCGATAGAGATTCAGCTCTAAAAGAACGCATTGAAACTGCCAAATGAAGGTTGTCATTAAAAACAACATCACTATTTTGTTTTAAATCTTTAATAGCTGCTTGTGCAGCATACTCTGTATCAAACAAGTTGGGTGAAATTCTTGTTTCCCAATCTGAAAATTGATTTTTAATTGCAGCTAACCATTCAGAAATTCCTGCTTCACCCGTATTTATTTCTTGTCCACCACCAACTAAACAAACTACAACTGCCCAATCCTGATGTCTGTTTAAACAGGAAATTAAAAATTCAGGTTCGGAATACTGAAAGTTTGCAATTCCCTTTTTCTGATGCATAAACTTAACAGTCTGTTCTTTTGTCCAAGCTCGCTGAGCTTCATCAAAAATTGCAACGTGGTCATAAGGTGCTTTGGAGTCTCTCAAATATTCATCACGATAATGGTGTATAATTTGAATAAATGCTTTTACACTTTCTCTTGCCTGCTTTTTTGTTAGTTTATTTCCTTTGGTTTTTTCCTGTACAATTTTGTCTCTTGCAAGTGCTTCCTGTAAAATATCTACCAATGGTTTATTTCCCGATAAGAAAACACTTGTGTTGCCTTTTTCTTTATCAAGATGTTCAGTTGCAACTTTTAATCCTACAAGCGTTTTGCCAGCACCGGGAACGCCTGTGACAAAACAAATAATTTTCTTATTGTTGTTTTTGGCGTAATCAATAGTTTCAGAAATGTATTTTGTTGTAATTTTCAGATTGGTTGCATCCGCATCACTCCTTGTAATTTCTTCAACATTGTGATTATTATACAAGCTAATTGCGGCTTCAATAATAGTTGGTGTTGGAGAATAACTTCCTTCAACATAATTTCTACTATTTATATACTCGCCCTCCTGAAAAAAGGAAATAACTTGGTCAATTGTATTTTCTAAATTCTCTGCATTTGTTTTTAATGGATTTACTAAATTGTCGTTATGACTTGACGATATAATTTCTATCTGACTTGTTTTAGCGTGTGTTGCCACTAAAATTGGAACGAGCAAAAGATTATGACTTGGCTTGTGAAAGTTTTTTAAATCCAAAGCATAATCCCAAACCTGTTCTATATTTTGATTTATAAATTCTTTCTCGCCAACCTTAAATTCAATAACAAATACTATGTTTTTGATAATGAGTAAGCAATCAACCCTTTTGCCCATTCTTGGAATTGAAAACTCAAAGAACAAATGTCCTTCGTGTTTTTGTAAGATTTCATTCAGAAGTGTTATTTGAAATTCCCAAGCATACAATTCTGTATTTATATGTCCTAATCTCCCATTAACTGAAATTTCTCCAATAACTGTTTCTGGCAATTTTTGAAGGAAGTCCGATATTTTATCTGAGTAATAATAATTAAGCATGTTTTAATTGAAATTTCTAATTCTAAAAAAAAACAGGATAAGCTGCTCTTGTTCTTAAAGTATCACAAGCATCTTTGTTCATTTCCACATGAGCAATTGGAGTGAATCCAGCACGGATGAATCCTTCTGAAAGTCCGCCAGCACCAGCAAATAAATCTATAAAGTTGAATTTATTCATATTTGATCTACAAATTATTTTTTAGTAAAGTTCAATGAATATTCAAAATCAGATAGCCCCAAAATTAGAATAAGTATATAATATAAAAAACTAAATTTGCTAACTTCAATTTTTTTAAACCTATTCTGAATTCTAAAGCAGTAACTACAAATAAAATTTTCTTTGCTTTCTATTCTCGCTAACATAAACCTATTTTTTAATTTACAATACAAAAAGAAGTTCCCCACGTCCTATGCAGCAAACATTTTCAGTTGTCAAACATATACTTGTTATAACTTCTTGTATATTTTTATTTTGTTTAAAGTTAATTTTTTGCTTATTTAGGTTTTCAATCTTTCCATTTGTTTTTGAATAGTCTCCTTTATCAATAATAGTTAGATGGTCAATACCCAAAGGCATTTCACTATCGATAAAATTTTGGTCGCCCGACAAAACAAAATTTATTGGTGATATGGAAAGATACTTATTCAAAGCTTTATTGTTAGCTCTTGATGTTATTTTAACATGCTTCTGTACTTCTATAACAACATTAAGTTGGTCTAGGTTTTCGTGTGGTAATGGTGTGTTAAACTTAGCTAATTGTCCAATTTTCATTGGTCCCATTTTATTGTATTATTGCTTAGTTTGTAGCATTACTCATGCTGAGCGAATATTTAAAATGTCAAATGTATGTTACAGATGATTTTAACTGTGGCTCGTTATATACGTAAACATTGGAAAAAAAGCTTAATTCCATACCGAGTATTCGTAGGAAATAGCCTAAGATGAACACCATGTTACGCCTATTGCTGATCAGCTCCTTGTCCATTTTTCGGTATTAAAATGTATCAATTTTAAGGATATAACTAAAAAAGGCATCCCCAATAAGAAGATGCCTTTTTTTAATTTGGGAGGTAGATGGGACTTGAACCCACGGCCCTCGGAACCACAATCCGATGCTCTAACCAACTGAGCTACAACCTCCGTTTTTCAAAATGTGTGACAAAAGTATAAAATTATTTAATGCAGCAAACCAAAATCAAAGAAAAATTTTACCAATTTTACTTTTGCATACCTTAATTGAAATCATTCCTCTGATGTTCAACAGGTTATATGGACTCACAAAGCATGCATATTCAAATTACATTATATAGCTAATAGGATGGTTTTTTAACTACCTAATGAATGAGATGACATAATATTATTTACATCAAACTCCAGCTTTTCGCCTAAGATCTGTATTGATTATTTTTTTTGACAATAATATTACATTTCGAGTTCTAGGTTGACTTTTGCATTATTCAACTCCGAAACTGCGTGAAAATCCTTTTGGCGTGCCGCTACTTTGATTCCTTCCTCATAGATTTGCAATGCTTTTTCATATTCCTCCATCTCTTCATATACCTTGGCAAGGTGATAGTACAAGCCTACATAGTCCGGATCTACTGACTTTAACTCCACGTAATGCTGCAAAGCCTTATTGATATCACCTAGTTTTTCATACTCTTTGGCCAGTGCAAAACGTACAAAACTATCCTCAGGATCTTCATTATACATAGATAGCAGCGTATTTAGCCTGTCTGTATTCATTTATTTAACTCAGAGTTTAATATTTTAATATAAATCGCTTAACTTTGTGGCGTATCCCAGCAAAAAACATTTGCCGATACATTATTAACGCGTTTAACTAAACAACCTTTAATACATATTGTTAGAAATTTTAAAAATATATTTTGTCAAATGGATATTTTAGTATGTATAAGTAAGACTCCTGATACCACGGCAAAGATATCATTTAAAAATAATGATACGGAATATAATACAGATGGTGTCAACTTTATAATGAACCCTTATGACGAGTGGTACGCATTGGTAAGGGCGATTGAACTGACAGAGCAGTTGGGTGGATCCGTTACAGTATTAAACGTAGGCCCGTCATCTAATGACATCATCATCCGTAAGGCTCTGGCTGTAGGTGGTGCAGGTGCTGTCCGCATAGATACTGATGCGACAGATTCTTACACCGTCGCAGCTAATATTGCAGAATATGCGAAATCTAAGCATTACGATATGATTTTCCTTGGTAAAGAAACGATCGATTACAATGGTTCTGAGGTAGGTGCAATGGTAGCAGAGCTGCTTGATCTGCCATTTATATCTTATGCGATTCAGATGGAAAGCGATGGCAATTCATCCACAATAACAAGAGAAATAGAGGGTGGTGTAGAAGTATGCAAGGTGGAAGGACCAGCTGTAATTTCTGCTGCTCCCGGGCTAGCTCAGCAACGTATTCCTAATATGAAAGGAATCATGATGGCCAAGTCAAAACCACTTACCGTCGTTCCGGCGATACTCCAGGACCCAAAGGTGAGTACTGTTAAATATCAACTTCCTCCTGCAAAATCAGGTGTAAAACTCGTTGATCCTGAAAATATGGATGAATTAGTGAGATTGCTCCATGAAGAAGCAAGAGTTATTTAATTGAATCATTAAAATGAAGATAAAATGTCAGTATTAGTATATGTTGAAAGTCCGGATGGACATTTTAAAAAGACAGGATTTGAAGTAGCTAGTTATGCTTCAAAATTGGCAGCTACTATGAATACCGATGCCATAGCCTTAGTCATCGGCAAAGCTGATCAAGCTGGAGACCTAGGAAAATATGGTGTATCTCAAGTTATTCATGTCAATAGTAATGATAATATTGGGTTTGATTCACAAGCTTTGAGCCGGATAATTGCAGACACTGCTAAGGAAGTCAATGCTAACGTCGTTATATTGACACATTCTTCCAGTGGCAAAGCATTAGCTGGAAGGATAGCTGTAAGAATGGATGCCGGATTGGCCAGTGGAGTCAATGCACTCCCGGATGTTTCGGATGGATTTAAAGTGACAAGATCTGTATATTCCGGAAAAGCAGTAGCGACAGTCAGCATCAATACGCCCAATAAGGTTGTCTCTGTTATGGGAAATAGCATCTCTGTAGATGCAAGTGGCAGTGCAGTCACTCCTGATAATAAATCCGTCTCATTACCGGCAACTAAATTGCAAGTCATTGAAAAGAAAGTGGTATCAGGAAGTGTACCACTACCTGAAGCCGAACTCGTTGTATCAGCAGGTCGTGGTATGAAAGGCCCTGAAAATTGGGGTATTATTGAAGATTTAGCAGCTGCATTAGGAGCGGCTACAGCTTGTTCAAGACCTGTGTCAGATGCAGACTGGCGGCCTCACTCAGAACACGTAGGACAGACAGGTATTGCTATCAGACCTAATCTTTATATTGCAATCGGTATTTCAGGTGCCATACAGCATCTGGCAGGTGTTAATAACAGCAAGACGATTGTGGTTATCAATAAAGATCCGGAGGCACCTTTCTTTAAAGCAGCAGACTATGGTGTTGTAGGTGATCTTTTTGAAGTCGTCCCTCGACTCACTGAAGCCGTCAAGAAATTTAAAAATCAGTAAATTTAAACTTATAACTCAAAGGGAGAATGTCAGCGATATTCTCCCTTTTTTATGTGCTCCCAAAATACTTATCAGGTTTAGTGTCTAGGTTGTAACATCATTTCATGGCATTTTTCCTATCTTTGCCATAATCTAAAATCTGTTGCCATGCTGATTACTAACATCAAATTCCTGGTCAATGTCCGTGATACTTTTCATAAACTCAGGGGTGCCGATCTAGCGGTTCTCCCCGTTGTAGAAGATACCTGGCTTCGTATCAAGGATGGGGAAATCGACTCATGGGGCAGTATGTCAACCTTGCACATTGTTGGTCATGAAGAAGTTTACGATGCTAATGGAGGAACGGTATTGCCGACATGGTGCGATAGTCATACTCATATTGTTTTTGCAGCTCCACGTGAGTCTGAGTTTGTAGATAAGATCAGAGGATTATCCTATGCAGAGATTGCAGCAAAAGGTGGTGGTATCCTCAATTCTGCTCGAAAATTAGCAGCAACGGATGAAGAAGTCCTTTTTGAATTGGCAAAGCAACGCATTATTAATTTAATCCGACTAGGTACAGGAGCATTGGAAGTTAAAAGCGGTTATGGGCTCAGGATAGATGCAGAGTTGAAAATGCTGCGTGTGATTAGACGACTAAAAGAGTGGTCTCCTATTCCGATTAAAGCCACTTTTTTAGGAGCTCATGCCATACCTATGGAGTATAAAGATAATCGACGCAAATATATAGATATGGTCATAGACGAGATGTTGCCTTTGGTTAGTGCTGAAAACCTCGCAGACTATATTGATGTGTTTTGTGAGCAAGGGTTCTTTAGCCAGTCAGAGACAGAAGAAATCTGTAACGCAGGAATAAAACATGGGCTGAAAGCTAAGATTCACGCTAATCAACTCAATGTATCGGGTGGTGTGCAAGCAGGATATAATGTGGGAGCAGTATCAGTCGATCACCTGGAGACCATGTCGGATGTAGAAGTAGAAATTTTATCTCGAGCTGATGCTCCTATGGCGACATTGCTGCCGACAGCTGCTTATTTTTTGCGGATGGGATTTCCTCCTGCTAGACAACTCATTGAGAATAATGCTGCATTAGTCCTGGCAAGTGATTATAATCCGGGATCTTCTCCTTCTGGCAATATGAATGTAGTTGTTTCTATGAGTTGTATCCAGATGAAGATGCTTCCAGAAGAAGCCATCAATGCAGCTACGCTTAATGGGGCTTATGCTATTGAACTGGAAGATGAAGTGGGAAGTATCACGCCAGGTAAGCGAGCTAATCTCATTATTACCCAACGGATTCCTTCTATTGCCTATATACCATATAGCTTTGGCGAAAATCTGATTGATAAGGTAATGATCAATGGCCGGTTTTTTGAATAATTGACATCTGATATTCAGCTAATTGGGATATATAGTCCTTAAAATGCCTTGAGATAAGATATTAACTCTGTAGGCTTGCGCGCTTCTTTGATTTTGCAATTCCAGAAACACCTTTGTGACTCTGGAAATGACCAAAACCGCCTTCCATAAGGTAGCCGATGGACATTTTCCACTAGTGACGGCTTGTCAATCCAAGCTACAAAATAGGTCTTTTCTTTGTAAGCTCTAGCTAGGAATGCATCGTAGAGATAATCAAAATTTCGACTGTTGATGTCAATCTGCTGAGCTTTAAGCCATCTGTCCTTAGATTCGCGTTTGTGGTCGTAATAGATTTGGAGGTGAATATCTCCCCGTAACTCTTCTATTTCACTGTTGCCACGTCTGATGAGTTTAATGTCCCTTTTTTTGATGACATTTTCGAGAGTAGCATCGTGGTCAGGGACGAGAGAGGTCTTGAGTTCGATGTTTTTGCCTTTGTATAGAAAATCAATATCAATCACTTCATCTTCAGGAAGCATATTCGTTTTTTCAAAATGTATATTATGACTCCTAAGCCATTTGGTGATGCAATATTCTCCAAGATATCCACGCAAAAGGCTGTCAAATTGTACATTTACATGTCGATGCCTTAAATTGTCGAGTTGAGCAATAACTAGTTTGTCCGAGACTTTGACCATCACGGCTTTGATTTCGTCCTCGGTCAGAGGTATCCTGATGATGTCTCGAACTGTCAGTAGGCTCATTTTTTTAATAATTTTTTGTAAACGTCCAAAATGACCTTTGGAATTGGATCGATTCGGATGTTTTTCCAGTCTATAAATTTTTTCTTTTCCGTGGGATGGTTGTCTGCGGATAGATAATATAGTATTTTTTCACCTTCAAAGGTGCCCATCTTGTGTTTTAATTGTTGCAACGCTCCATCAGAAAGGTGGTGGAGGACGGCCATGGTACGTTGACCTTCTTGAAATATGGAGTAATTTTGATTCGTTTCAATAGACTGGAAAATGCCCTCTTTAATACAAAGTAAATCGACGGATTTGTTGCCAAAATCATTGGCAAGGGCAACCTTATCTTTGGTGTCTTCAATAAAAGTTGTTCTGAAGTATTTTAAGTTTCCTGTCAGACCTTCTATCCACTTTCCTTTCAAGTTTGTATAACCATACACTGCGCTGTAAATCCGCTTGTAGGTTACTTCTTCACAGATATTGTTTTCGTTATTGGTACAAAGTATAAACCTACGATGACCACCATCTTTTGCATTGACTTTGAGCACTGCATGGCCTGTTGTACCCGATCCGGCAAAGAAGTCAAGTACCGTGATATCCTTTTGTGGCATCAACCGGATGCAAAACTCTACGACGCTTGTTGGTTTTGGAAATTTAAAAATACTATTTGGCACAATATTGCTTAATTCAAGACTACCTTCCGAATTTAAAAATTGTATGAGTGCCCGATGGGGCAACTTTCGTACTCTGAGCCTATTCTGATTGTCCACATATTGGTACTGCTTAATGTACACTTTCCATCGGTCATTGACTTTTTTAAATACGATGAAATTATTGTCAATGCCCCACTGGAGTTTTGCGTGGCTCCATCTCCAGGTATTAGGCTTGCCAAATTTACCACCCGCATAAATCTGGGTGTTGTCCGGTGTGGTGATAGGGTAGTCACCTGATTCGCTGTATGAGCCTTTATAATCTAGATCTCTTAGATAATATTTCCCTCTGAAATCTACAAATTCGTCTTCAAGTTTATACTTTTTATCATGTTCGACGTCAAGCCTTTCTTTTTCAAAGATCACTGCGGATTTGTTTTTGGCAAAGCACAGCATATAATCAAATTCAATGGCTATCTGACCACTGTCATGCCCGGCACCGGCTTTATTTTTGCGGATAAATTGGGCGACGAAATTTTCTTCACCGAATATTTTATTACACAAGAGTTTTAATTGCGCAATTTCATTGTCATCAATAGCAATGAAAATCACTCCTGCTTCACTTAACAAGTCTCTAGCCAGTTCTAATCTGCGATTCATAAATGATAACCACTTGCTATGGCGATATCCATCGTTGATATCTACGTATTTGTCATTGTAGAGAAAATCTTCAGTTTTTCCTGTATTATACGGTGGATCGATATAGATGAGATCAATTTTATTATGATGGGTAAAGTTGAGTACGGACAAGGCGTGATAATTATCGCCCTCAATAAGAATATGTGTCGGCTGCTTCGAATCAGTTGAGAATCCGCGCTTTTTATCTTCAGTCAGTACAGGAAATTTATGCCTACAGTCCAGGACTACCTGCTCCGTTTCGCTTTCTTCATCCCAGACTAGACCATCTCTTTTGCGATGTTCTAATTTTTCGATGATTTGGATCAACTGATCTTTGGTGAGCTTATTGTAATCCGTTTTTGCCATATATCTGTCAACTGCTGTTCCTAGATTTGAATTGCCAAACTTAGGAGAATTTTTTATTTTTTTAATGATAATGTTGGTTGAAAATATTTTTATTAAAAATTTTGACGAGGGAATCATGCGTTTAATCCCTTGCAAAATGGCCTATGGTGCAGATTCAAATCATTGATAATGATTGCATATTGAGTAATGATTCGGCTATGAGCCTATCATAATATTTTAAATTTTTGTTACAAGATGAGTAGATTAGCTTAAGCCAATGAATTTTACTACCTTTGCGCCGCTTTTTAAACAAATATATAAAAATAATCATATATGGGTCTTCAGTGTGGTATCGTTGGACTGCCTAACGTAGGAAAATCTACTCTTTTCAATGCATTGACATCAGCCAAAGCACTTGCTGCTAATTATCCATTTGCTACTAAGGAACCTAATCTAGGAGTAATTGTCGTGCCTGATGAAAGGTTAGATATGTTAGAATCATTAGTGCATCCACAAAAGGTCTTGCCGACGAGTGTGGAGATTTTGGATATTGCCGGATTGATCAAAGGAGCCAGCAAAGGCGAAGGTTTAGGCAATCAATTTCTTGCCAATATACGAGAAGTGGATGCTATCATTCATGTAGTGCGTTGCTTTGATGATGATAATGTCATTCATGTGGACGGTAGTGTTGATCCTGTGCGAGACAAAGAAATTATAGATCTCGAATTGATCTTTAAGGACATTGATACAATGGAAAAGCGGATAGACAAGCTCAAAAAACAAGCTAAGTCTGGTGCTAAAGACGATCAGGCTAATGTGGAATGGGCAGAACAATTGTTAAAACATCTGGAATCCGAGAAGCCTGCGAGAAGTTTTGAGGTGGACGAGGCCTACGAAGAACTATATAAGGATATTAGTTTACTAACTGCAAAGCCAATACTCTATGTCTGCAATGTTGATGAAAGTGCGGTCATCAGTGGTAATGCTCACACTCAGAGATTTAAAGAAGCAGTCAAAAATGAAGCAGCTGAGGTACTATTGATATGTGCTGGTATTGAAGCCGAAATAGCTGAGTTGGACAGCAAGGAAGAAAGGATGGAATTTATTGAATCTATGGGATTGTCAGAACCGGGAGTGAATCGAATCATCCGCGCAGCTTATAAATTGCTTAATCTTTCTACTTATTTTACAGCTGGAGTGAAAGAAGTACGAGCATGGACCATCAAAAAGGGCTGGAAAGCACCACAGGCAGCTGGCGTTATTCACACAGACTTTGAAAAAGGTTTTATCCGTGCAGAAGTTATCAAATACGACGACTTTGTCAAATATGGCTCAGAAAGTGCTGTCAAAGATGCAGGTAAAATGGGAGTGGAAGGTAAGGAATATGTTGTACAAGATGGAGATATCATGCATTTCCGCTTTAATGTTTAATTACTAAATCCATAGCATCATCGCTACAAAATATTCATATTATATATTCTATAAACCTTACAACGTTCTCAATCAGTTCTCTAAGGAGCATCCTGAGCATATCACTCTTGCTGACTTTCTTAAGGTAGAGAAGGATGTTTATCCAGTAGGTAGGCTAGACAAAGACTCTGAAGGCTTACTCATCCTCACGAATGATAAAAAGCTCAACGAGGTACTGCTGCATCCATCGCGAAGACATAAACGTACTTACATAGTGCAACTAGATGATGACATTACTGACAAAGCTATCCGTCAGGTAGCTACAGGTGTTGATATCAAACTCAATAATGGTATTTACCACACTCAGCCATGTGAAGTAAGAAAACTATTTAAGCCACCTGTGTTGCCTGATAGAAATCCTCCTGTGCGATTTCGTAAAGAAATACCTACTTCATGGGCACTGATTGAATTGACCGAAGGCAAAAACCGACAGGTGCGTAGGATGTTTGCCGGTGTAGGTTTTCCTGTACTTCGACTGATACGTGTGCAGATAGAAGATGTAAAGTTAAATAAAATGCAACCGGGCGAATATATCTCCGTTAGTAAAGAAGCGTTGATGCGCTTACTTCATCTTGATGCTGCTGATCTTGTACCGAAACATAAAATAAAGCCTACTCCGAAAGTATTGCTCAAAACATTAAAAAAACCTACGACTCGACGAAGTGGCATGAAAAAGAAAACAGATAAACCTTCAGCAAAAACCTCCGTTCATCACCGTAAAAAGTAGATAATAATTCCCATTTTTAATTTGCAAAGAGTCATCATCGACTATTTCAATCGGTTCTGAGTGCTGAAATGGATTTTGAATGACAACAAAATGGTTTGTTGTTCGACCTGATGCGTTAAACTTTGTATTATAGATATAAAAAATCATAATATATATAACTATAAAATCATTTCATTGCTTAACTTTGTCTTTCAATCAGACGATAACTTAACAGACCATGTCAAAAAAAGGTAAAAAGCAAACAGATCCTTCACACCATCAACGCAAAGTAGAAAAGCTGGATCAAACTGTAAATAATACGCAACGCTCTTGGAAACCAGCCTTGATAGCGATAGCCGTAACCTGCTTGTGTTTTCTTCCATCACTCAATAATGAGTTTGTCAACTGGGATGATGATAAAAATTTTTATGAAAATCCATTAATTCAAAATGTAACCAGTGACAATTTTTGGGCTACGACAAAAGAGATATTCTCATCAGGGGTTATCGGCAACTATAATCCGTTGAGTATATGGACCTTTGCTATCGAAAAGGTTTGGTTTGGCTTTGATCAGCCATTCAATTGGCATTTGGATAATTTATTATTGCATCTGATAGCTGTTTTTTTGATTTATCGAATTGTGATTTTTCTTGGAGTAGGGTGGCGAGGAGCGCTCTTGGCTGCCTTGCTATTTGGTATTCATCCTATGCGGGTAGAGTCTGTTGCCTGGGTGACTGAGCGAAAAGACGTGCTTTTCGGCGTGTTTTATTTAGGTGCCTTGTTACAATATATTAAATATAAAAGCGATCATAAAAAGATAAGATGGCTGTGGATGACGTTACTTTTTGTCTTGTCGTTATTCTCCAAGATTCAAGCTGTTTCATTGCCACTGAGTATGCTTGCGGTCGATTATTACTTAGACAAGCAGATGTATTGGAAAGAATTGGTAAACGCAACGATTAGAAAATTACCTTTTTTTGCGCTTTCATTATTGTTTGGTATATTAGGAATCAAGTTTTTACATTCTTACGGGTCACTGGCAACAGTCGATGATCAAACCCATTTTAACTTTATCCAACGCCTCTTTTTAGGTGCATATAGTTTTGGGATTTATATCATTAAAGCTATAATTCCATTCAGAATGTCACCATTATATCCTTATCCTCATGAGTTTCCATGGTATTTTTACACATCTATTGTTGTGGTAGCACTGGTGCTAGGCTTATTGTGGTGGGCCTACAAAAAGGATAAGAAGCCAGTCTTTTTCGGCATGATGTTTTTTATCTTAAATATCATCTTCTTGTTGCAGATATTAGGAGCAGGTCAGGGATTTTTAGCAGATCGTTTTACTTATATTGCCTATTTTGGGTTGTTTTTCATACCTGCTTATTACTTAGATGACCTCTGGGCTAAGAAGCCGCAGAAGACGACTATAATGGCAGTTATAGTTGGTGCATTTTTGTTGATGTATGCCGTGATGACCTTTCAGCAATGTAAAGTATGGCAAAATAGTGGCACGCTTTGGTCACATGTATTAAAATATTATCAAAACACCACATTGCCGTATGGCAATAGAGCTAATTATTATAGAGATCAAAAAATGTACAAAGCAGCACTGGCAGATTATGCTGCAGCACTGAAGCTTAAAGATCAACAGCCACAAACATATAACAGCCGCGCCAGACTCTATTTTGATGTGGCAAAAGACAGAGATACGCTCTTGCTTGCACTGGCAGATTACAATAAAGCCATTGAGTACAAGTCAGATGATGGAGAGTTTTTTGTAAATCGTGGTGCTACTTATGCTCGCTTAGGTGAATTGGATAAGGCACTCGCCGACATGACACGTGGACTGGAACTCAAGCCGGATCATGCAGTAGGTTACCTTAATCGATCTATCATGTACCAACAAATAGGAAAGCTGGATCTCGCACTCAATGATATAAAATCCTATCTTGAGCTCAATCCGGGCAATGGTGATCTATGGTATGAAAAAGGCAATGTTTTGAATAAATTAGGTCGTCATGAGGAAGCTATCGCTGCATTTAATGAAGCACTTATACGAAAGAATAGTAACCCTGGTCTAATCTATTATCAACGCTCTCAGACTCATCATTTCCTGAAACATATGAATGAGGCCAAAGCAGATCTGCAAAAGTCAATAGAACTGGGCTTTGGTAAAATTGATCCAAATTATCGAAAGCAACTGGGATTGTGACAAATAGATTAAAGCAGAATTTTATTAAGTTGTCGGGTGACGAGAAGGCCAATGTGATAACACATGCTACAGGGTGGTTGCTCACTTTTGTGTTTTCCCCTTTACTCATCCTGAGTGCGTCTAACGCCATTCAAACTTTGGCTTTTGTTGTATTTTGTACTGGCTTGCTATGGATGTTTTCCTGCTCAGTGATATATCACTATGTCACTGGTACTCATGCAAAAGGGTTTTGGCAATTGATGGATCACATTTCAATATTTATCCTAATCGCAGTTTCCTACACCGCTTTCATTATGTTGTATTTCAATACACCCTTTGGACGTAATTTTCTACTTGTTCACTGGTTGATTGCTTTGGCTGGCATTGGTTTTAAACTGTTTTTTGGTACTAGATTTGAATGGATATCCTTAAGCTTTTACCTTGTTCTGGGTTGGATGGTGACATTAGTATTTCACCAGATTACAGCAACAATGCCTGTTACCGTCATTTATCTCATCATTGCAGGAGGATTATCTTACACAGTAGGCGTATTATTTTTCATTTTTGACAGAAAATACTTCTTCCATGCAGTGTGGCATGTCTTCGTCATAGGTGGGTGTGCTAGTCACTTTGCTGCATTGGCCCTTTCCGGTTGAACCCATATTTCTCATTAGACTTGGGTAACGATGGGAGAGGATACAAAATAGCTATGAGACTTGGAGTTTTTATTCCGTAGGCACAGTTTTACTATGTGGAGGCCAGAAAAACAAGTACCGAATTAGATATGAAGTAGGATTTTCATGGAGTCATTTTCTAACGCATAATTTGGGTAAAAAAAAGACACTATTAATTAAAGTCCAAATAGTACACGTCTAGATTATTTCGAGTGATGAATGGGATATGAAAACCTCCTGATTCAGGGATAATTTCTATGAGATCAAAAATTGTACAAGAATCAGGAAGACCTGAAAATATTAAGGAGAATCCATAGTTCTCAAAAGGAGGAATAGGAGTCCATTTGGGATAAACACTGATTCTCTCAAAGTGAACTAGTTCGCTTTTATGGGCAGAATTGTGATCAAAAAGATAGGTTGTTGGCCATATTCTGATGTAAGTACCAGAAAATCCTCCGCTACATATTCCATGTATGACAACTTGACCAGCATCAGCTTCAAATGACTCCAACATTTTCAGCAGTATTGGTTCGATGGTAACACTTGGGGCTTCTATAATGGATGCCATTCTAACAATGTAGTTTGATTAATATTTAATTTGATACGCTAATTGTGTATAAAGTTATAGTTTTTTTTCTTGTGGAACCAACTTTTTGTTGAAAAATTTCAATAAAATCTTTTCAAGTACTATCCAAAATAAAAAAAGCTTGTCTGATTTTACTCTGACAAGCTTGCTTTGTAGCGGGAGCAGGACTCGAACCTACGACCTTCGGGTTATGAGCCCGACGAGCTACCAACTGCTCCATCCCGCGATATAGACACTGCTAAAACATAGTGCTTTTTGCAATGGACTGCAAAGATAAGTTGAATTTATTACTTTACAAAATATTTTAATAAAAAAATGATGTAGTATTTTTATTTGAAACTAGGTATAGATTAATATGGTTGTGGTAAAATTTATTTATTCTAGACCAAACAATGATAAACAGAGGTAAAATACCATTGCAATTAATGCACTAACCGGAATGGTTAGTATCCATGCCCATAATAAATTTATGGTAACTCCCCAACGAACAGCAGAAAGTCTTTTGGTTGCACCAACACCAATAATGGAACCAGTGATGGTATGAGTTGTAGAGACCGGTATTTTTAAATATTCAGTGAGGAACAAAGTTATAGCACTGGCTGTATCAGCAGCAACACCTTCAAATGGTGTGATTTTAGTGATACGAGTACCCATCGTTTTGATAATCTTCCAGCCACCGCTCAGTGTACCTAGGGCTATTGCAGTATAACAAGCAATGGGAATCCACCATAACATGTGGTCCAGTGTATAAATTCTTGGATCGTATGCCACCATGGCTGCCATAATGATACCCATGACTTTTTGTGCGTCATTACCACCGTGACCTATACTAAGTACTGCTGTAGAAAGTAGTTGCATTCGCTTAAACCATCGCTCCGCTTGTAAAAAGTAGAGGGAGTTTAAAAATAAGGTAAATAAAGCCATGGCAAACACCACAAAAGCAACAATTATGAGCTTGAAATTATGACCGTCAAAAACTACATTTGCTAAATAGCTGCTATATCCACCTCTCAACTTTTCCGGATCAGTGACCAGTGCATACTTCATAAAGACTAGGAGTGCAATGATTACTCCTACAGAAAGTAGTTTAGGATACACGTTTTTCTTAAAGGAATGTAGAAACCATAACGAAATTAAAAAGGCAACAAACATACCTATGGCAGGTGCCAAAACAATAAAACTTGCTATCTCTAATATTTTAATTGTATTGATAGATTCAAAGCCGGTATGAGCAATAGCGGCACCTGCAAATCCACCGATCAAGGTGTGAGACGAAGAGGATGGAATGCCAAACCACCATGTCAATAGATTCCATAAGATAGCAGCCAATACACCTGCCAGTATCACTGTCAAGGTAATATAATGTACTCCTGCCGCATTTGTACCTTCATTGACTGTTTTGGCTATTGTATTAGCGACGCCATGATCTTTGAAAATAAAGTAAGCTGAAAAATTGAAAAATGCAGCCCAAGCGACGGCCTGAATCGGTGTTAATGCCTTGGTAGAAACAACTGTAGCAATAGAATTGGCTGCATCGTGAAAACCATTGATATAATCAAAAATAAGCGCTAGTACAATGATGGTTATCAGTAATGTCATGCCTTAATTGAATATTTTGATTCCTTGCAATTACGCATATTTAATCAGTATGGTTTCAATGATGTCTGCTGCATCTTCACACTTATCTGAAATCACTTCCAGATCTTCGTATATATCTTTGAGCTTGATAACTTGTATTGGATTTTGGCTCATATCTGAAAATAAATGGATAATAGCATTGTCTAGGGTTTCATCTGCTGCGTTTTCAAGACTATTTATGGCTACACATTCTTGCTTGATGAGGCTCACATTTTTCATATTTCGCAATTTTGTTACCGCATTTGCAAGTGCTTTAATTGCTTTGTGATTCGTTTCAGCCATATCCTTCATATAATCATCCATCTCCACAATGTTGTAATGTAGGATTTTTCTAGATGAATTGTATATGTAGTCAGCAATGTCATCGAGCGAAGTAGCCAGAGAATGTACATCTTCTCGGTCAAATGGGGTGATGAAGTTTTTGCTTAATTCTACAAAGATCTGGTGTGTGTATTCATCATTTTTATGCTCACCATTTTCTAGGGTCTTAAGCATACTAATCCGTTTTTCATGATCAGTTTCATTGATTGCTTTTTTTTGAGTAGCCCCCATCTCTTTGAGGTTAGCAGCGATATTTTCAAAAATATCATAAAATATAGTATCTTTAGGTCTAAACAGTCTGATCAGGTTATTGATGCCCATTACTTCATTGTATTGAAAACGCAAAATTAATCTATTTTTGTTAAAAATTTTGATTTCAATTTGACGGACTATTAAAGCATGGTACAGACGGATTTGTATTCCTAAATATAATAATTTTTTATAAAGTGTGATTAATAGATTTTCAGCCGTTAATATAAATTAGACTACATTTGTTAATAAAATGTTTATGGTGTTGATTGGATTACACGTTATTATTGACAAATGCACTTTAGTTGTCCCACTTTGTATTACTTCATTTCTTCTCTTTGAAGGGAATGGATTTCAACGTTATTTAAAAAAATAGTCAATATATTATATATTATAATAAGACATTATGTATTTTTGTCCCTAAATTAAAGCTTTTTATCTTTTATCCGAATATAGCATGAAAACATTTTACAAGATATGTATCCTTCTCCTTGCTGCCTCTAGTTGGGCATGGGGACAGAATCCGGAATTTAAATCAGGTATTGTATTTAAAAAGTTGTTTTTAGATTACCAAAGTCAAAATGGTGGTAAATTTGAAGCCTTTAAGGCATATCAACACGGCTATGAAATAGGATATCAGAGGATGCTTGGTAGTAATCTAGCATTGAATTTTCCCTTGCGTTTTGGCGTTGTTAATTCTCATGTGGATAGTATAACACTTATTACAAAGAATATCATCAGCCTTGATGCTCAGATTCAATACCACTTTAATCAAGCCGGAAATAAGATTTTTCCGTACGTGCTTGCCGGAGTTGGTGGTGTTTACGAGCGAGTAGGGGATTTTAATGTTCAGATTCCTGCAGGTTTGGGGCTTTACATTAGACTAGCTGATCGCGCTTATGTTACTCTTCAATCTGAATTTAGATATGCATTAAAAGATAAGAGAAATAATTTTCAACACGGGATAGGATTTACATACTTACTAGGCCCACCTTTAGAAAAAGAACCTATATTACCTAAAGATAGTGATGGTGACGGCGTCCCTGATACTTTGGATGATTGTCCGTTTGAATTCGGTTCAAAAGAAGCGAATGGTTGCCCAGACAAAGATGGTGATGGTGTACCGGACTACAAGGATAAGTGTCCTGATGTTAAGGGGCTGAGAGCATTAGAAGGTTGCCCCGATAGTGATGGAGACGGCGTGCCTGATCACCTGGATAAGTGTCCTGATGTTAAAGGGACGAAAGAATTTGAAGGATGTCCGGATAGTGATGGAGACGGCGTGCCTGATCACCTGGATAAGTGTCCTGATGTTAAAGGAACGAAAGCCAATAATGGATGTCCGGAAAATGTAATCAAGGATAGAGATGGTGATGGTGTACCTGATGATAAAGATGAGTGTCCTGATGAACCTGGAACAATTGATACTAATGGTTGCCCTGACAGAGACCGTGATGGCATACCTGATAAGGATGATAAATGCCCTGACAAACCAGGTCTGCGCATTTATAGCGGTTGCCCAGACACGGATGGTGATGGCATCCCAGATCATCTGGACGAATGCCCTAATGTGCCAGGGTCTGTAGCCAACAATGGCTGTCCTGAGATTAAAAAAGAAGACAAGAAAACACTGGATATAGCAATGCAGGCTGTACAGTTTCAGGTAGGAAGCGCTGTGTTGAAACCTGAGTCTCATAGGGTACTGAATCAAATAGCAGGTATTATGGCCAAATACCCTGATTTTAATATGCAAATCAGTGGTCATACAGATAATACAGGTAATCCAACCTTAAACCAAAACCTATCAGAGAAACGTGCAAAAGCTTGTTATGATTACTTAGTTAAAGAAGGAGTAGATCCTATGCGAATGACCCATACCGGTTATGGTGAATCAAGACCTATTTCTACTAATGACAATGAGAAAGGAAGGACACTCAATAGAAGGGTTGAATTTATACTTGTTCCAAGAAATAGATAATTTTTGTACTATTTATAATCCCGTAAGAGACAGAGCAATTATTTTTTGGTCTGTCTTTTTTGTTTTGAGCGTTTTGAAATTGATGAAGTCAGCTATACAAGTTTTTATTGATGCATTGTGGACAAATAATAATCGACGTCTACTATAGTTGAAAAATAATGAATAAAGGTTCGAAAGGTTAAGATTTAAAAACAATGTATTGGATTTGAAATAGATAGTAGCCCACATTTTCAACCTACAATAGTTGAGTCCACTAATAATGGTGCCCTTGCTTTTATTAAGCAATGGAGGAAAAGACGAATTTGCAATGACCGTTATTCCAGATTTCTTATTGATTTTATTATGAATGAATTGGAAACGTCATAGGCTTGTAGCTTGGATTATTTTTATTCCGCTTACATAGTTTTATAAAGTTGATGACAGAAAAACGAGAGAGGAAATAGAACTACAGGAATAGCACTTTAGTGTGGTATTTTTCTAAGGTGTGAAGGAGACAAAAAAAGCCCTTTCACAATAGAAAGAGCTTTTATTCTTTACGATAACAGCGTGTGCTATCTTATCCTTTTTTTGCGCTGCAGCAAGATTTTCCTTTTTTCTGACCTGCACATGCTTTTGTTTGTACTTTATTGCCGTTTTCATCTTTTTCCATAGATGCAGATGCTACTCTTGTAAAAGTTTTGGTAGCACTATCATACTCAACTTCTGCCCAGCTTTCTTCACCAGTTTCAGCATTGACAGCCTTTTCAAAGTAAGTAGTATTACCTGACATTTGGCAAGTTTTTTTGGTGATTGTACCATTAGAAGCAGCCATAGCAGCATCGGCTTCAGATAGATTAGCATCAGCTTTAGTGTCAACAGCAGCAGCCTTTTTAGATGCACAACAAGACATTTGGGCACCAGCTGCACCTTTGTGGCATGATTGTGCATTAGCAGAAAGAGATGCAACTAAAACAAAAGAAAATAACAAAAGTAATTGCTTCATTTTTTTAAATTTTTTAACTTTAATAGATTATAAAAATAAGAATGATATAAATTGACAGTGTAAAGATAGTGTTATTTTGTTGTTGAGGTCATAATTTTTACTTATTTATTATAATTTTAACAATGATGTACCTCATGTTGGATGGTTTTGACGTTGTATAATGGTTTGGGAATTAGAGTGAAATATTATTTTATATATAACCTGGAATTATTGAAATAAAAGTTATAATTTTGCGCCCTTATGAGGTTAATTCAGATTTTAATTATTTTTGTTGCTGTCTTGACTGCTGGTTGTAAATCAGAATTTGAGACTTTACGCACTAGCAATCAACCGGAAAAGATATATAAAGCAGCTAATAAGTATTACGACGAAAAGCTATATGACAGAGCTATTGCGCTATGGGATGTCATCATTCAGCATTATAGAGGTCGACAGGAAGCTGAAGAGTTGTTTTATAAATATGCGTATGCACATTATTATCAGGGTGACTATATTTTGGCATCTGTGTATTTTAAAAACTTTGCGACCACATTTGCTAATAGCGTGAATAAACAAGAAGCAGATTTTATGGCTTCTTATTCTAATTATAAAATGTCTCCAAATTATAAATTAGATCAATCATACACGCTCAAAGCTATTGAAGGGTTTGAACAATTCGCAACACAATATCCGGGTACTGAAAGAACCGAATCAGCAAATAAGTTGATTGATGAAATGCGTAAAAAGCTCGAGAAAAAGTCATTTGAACAAGGTGTGTTGTATTACAAAATGGGGCAGTATCAGGCTGCAATGACTTCTTTTGAAAATACATTGAAAGATTTTGCTGAGTCTGACCAGGTGGAGGAAATTAGATTTCTGATCCTAAAATCTTCGTTTATTCTTGCATCTAATAGTATATACGAAAAGCAGGAAGAGCGATACAATAAAACACTGGACAACTATAATACGTTTATAAGAAGGCATCCGGATAGCAAGTTTGCTAAGGAAGCTAAAAGTATAGAAAAACAAACATTATTAGCATTAAAAAAATTGAAAGGATGACCACAGATATCAAGTCAAAAGTTCAAGGACTAGATCCAAGCGCAAAACCTAGAGATATCAGAAAGATTTCTGGAATGACCAGTAGCATCTACGAAACTATTGCAGTCATTACTAAGCGTGCTGAGGAAATTTCTGATGAGCTTAAAAAAGAATTACATAGCAAGCTGGATGAGTTTGCTACTACTTCCGATACTATTGAAGAAATCCTGGAAAATAAAGAACAGATAGAAATCAGTAAGTTTTACGAAAGACTTCCAAATCCTTCGGTGATAGCTACTGAAGAATTCCTCAATGGAGAACTGAAGTACGAATACAGCGAAGTGGAGGAGGAAAAAAAGGGAGAATAATTTTTGATTACAAGTGGTATTGAAGGGTAAAAAAATATTGCTCGGCATTACCGGGAGTATAGCTGCGTATAAATCTGCAGTACTCTGCCGATGGCTAATGAAATCAGGAGCAGAGGTTCGTATTATCATGACTGCCGCCGCCAAGGAATTTATTACACCTTTGACGCTGTCCACATTGTCAGGACATAAGGTATTATCAGATTGGAAAGAAGATGGTGTTTGGACAAATCATGTAGAAGCAGGGTTGTGGGCAGATTTGATGATAGTAGCACCCGCTACAGCAAATACAATATCTAAGATGTCTCATGGTGAGGCTGATAATATATTATTAGCCACCTACTTATCTGCAAGATGCCCTGTTATGGTTGCTCCTGCAATGGATCTGGATATGTGGGCACACCCTAGTACTAAAAATAATTTAAGTCTGCTAGAATCCTATGGCAATATCATCATTCCCGTCGGACATGGATTGCTAGCGAGTGGCCTCACAGGTGACGGACGGATGGCAGAGCCGGAGGAGATTGGATCATTTATCACTGATTATTTTAAATCAATGGAGGATTTACAAGGTAAGAAAGTGCTGATCACAGCAGGGCCGACTTATGAGGCTATTGATCCGGTGAGGTTTATAGGTAATCATAGTAGTGGTAAGATGGGTTATGCAATTGCTGAAAATTGTGCCATGCGTGGAGCAGAAGTAGTACTTGTGAGTGGACCGGTTGCCTTGACAGTTAAACACGGTGGCATCTTGCTTGAACGAGTGACATCGGCAGAAGAGATGGCACTCGCAGTTGAAAAACACCAATCCACCTGTGATGCTTTTATTCTCGCAGCAGCTGTGGCAGACTTCAAACCTGAAAAGGTAGCTGGACAGAAGATCAAAAAGCAATCTGACACATTGGAATTGACACTGGTCAAAACCGTAGATATAGCTGCAAGGATTGGCCGGTCAAAAAATGAAAATCAGATTTTGGTCGGATTTGCATTGGAGACAAATAATGAAATTAACAATGCAACCCTAAAACTACACAAGAAAAATATGGATTTTATCGTTTTAAATTCATTGAGTGATCAAGGAGCCGGATTTAAGCACGATACAAACAAAATTACTATACTGGATAAAGATGGTAGTATGGTACCTTTTGAACTCAAATCAAAAAAATGGGTAGCCATTGACATCGTCGATTATTTATCAAAAAAATGGAATGAAAAGTAAAGTATTATTTTTTTCAATTATTTTGCTGACCATATGGAGTCACAGCTCACTTTGGGGTCAGGAGTTAAATTTTAAGGTGACTGTTGATAAGTTGCCAATAGCCAGCTTGCAGAAAAGTGATCCTAATTTTATGAAAATTCTGGCTAAGAAGGTAGAAGAATTCATGAATAACACTAAATGGGGTGATGATGAATTTAAAGATTATGAAAAAATCAAAGGCAATATGCTGATCGTCATTACTGAAGAGCTATCAGATAGAGTTTATAAGGCGGACTTGTCACTCCAAACTGAACGTCCTGTGTTTAATTCTACCTATGTGACACCTATGCTCAATATTCAGGATAAAAACATTACCTTTACCTTTGATGAGATGACATTTTTCCAGAAAACCATCAATACGTTTACGGATAATCTCTCTGCTGTATTGAGCTATTATGCATTTATGACTTTGGGACTTGATTATGATTCGTTTAGAGCTAATAGTGGTGATCCATTTTATAAAAAAGCTCAGGAGATTATCTTGTCACTACCGCCCAATGTTGCTTCCGATGATGGCTGGAAGAGTATTCGCCAAGGAGATAAAAATAGATATTGGCTCAATGAGAATCTACAAAACCCACTTTACAGACAATTTAGACAAGCATTTTATGAATATCACCGTCATGGCTTAGATGGCATGTATTCTGAACCCGATAAAAGTAGAGCTGTCATTTTAAGTGCTTTGACTGCTATAGGCCAGGTCAATCTGGATGTCCCTAATAGTTACCTGATTCAGGCATTTTGCGATGCTAAATCCTACGAGATCATTGAGATATTTAAAGTGGCAGACAGAGGCCAGAAAGATAAGGTCAGATCAATCATGAGTGATGTGGATGTAATTAGAAAACGCGACTACGAAGTATTGCGCTGATGGCAACTCCAATGCCTAGGAACATTAAAGTACATCTCGCTATTTTTGCTTCAGGCGGAGGTAGTAATGCACAGCAAATTTGTTCTTATTTTAGCCATCATCCATGGATAGACATAAGTCTCATAGTCACTAACAATCCAAATGCTGGCGTCCTGAAGGTGGCAGATGCTTTTGGGATACCTAGTTGTGTACTTTCAAAAGAAAAACGTAGCGACAAGGAATATATGTTTACATTGCTCAAACAGCACCATGTAGATTACATCATTCTTGCTGGCTATTTATTGCTGATACCTGACTGGCTGATTGCAAGATTTCATAATAAAATATTGAATATTCATCCGTCATTATTGCCAAAATATGGAGGCAAAGGCATGTATGGTCATCATGTACACCAGGCCGTTTATGATCATCGAGATGCCATCAGCGGAATGACTATCCATGTAGTGAATGAAGAATTTGACAAAGGCGAAATCTTGTTTCAAAAGAGTGTAGCTATTACTGAAGATATGATGCCTAATGATATTGCATCGGCGGTGCTTCGTCTAGAGCATAGATTTTACAGCGAGGTGATAGAAAAATATATCACTTCTCATCAGTAAAGATATTAAATGAAATAAAATTCTGTTAATCTTCTTTTATTTATGTTAATTATTGTTAATATTATTGATAATTTAATATTAGGCATATAAAATTTTGTACCTTTGTGGTGTGAAAAAGAAATGAGTGTAATAAGGCAAGATATTTTCATTAAGAAAAATAATTTTATCAAATTTATATTAAAATGAGCATTACTAAAAAATACCAATCTACTAAGAACAACTTTAAAGTTGTATTTTCTCATCCTGCTACTGAAGGTGTAAGCACAGTTCAATTATTGGGCGATTTCAATAACTGGGATTCTGCAAATGCACCAAAACTTAAAAAGAGCAAGAATGAGTTTACCCATACTATTGAGCTTCCTGCAGGATCAGCTTATGAATTTAAGTACCTGGTAGATGGTACAAGATGGGAAAATGACCACAATGCTGATAAGTATGTTGTTTCTCCATTTGGAACTGAAAATAGTGTTGTAGTTCTTGAAGCAACTGCAGCTCCTGTTAAAAAAGTTGCAGCAAAAACGGCTAAAACAACAACACCTAAAGGTGAAAAAGCACCTGTTGCTAAAGCTGTTAAAGTTTCTGAGGCAAAAGTTGAAAAGAAAGCAAAGCCTGCAGCAAAGAAAACAGCAACGGCTGCAGTGAAAACAGAAGTCAAAGCTGAGGCTAAAAAAGCAGTTAAAAAGACAACTACTAAAACAGCTGCTACTAAGAAGTAATACTTTGAACTGACGTATAGAAAAAGAACAGATTTCCCCAATCTTGTATCTGTTTTTTTGATAGTACTGAAGACAAAGTAAAATACGATTTTGTTAGATTATAATTCCATAAAAAAGCACCTTTTCTTTAAGAATAGGTGCTTTTTTTTATAGTTAACTGTCCCGTCCTAAAATAGCGATACACTAAAAAAGTATCAATATGCAAAATAAAGAAAACGAGTATGTTAAACGCACTCAAAAAGATTACACATTAGCATTTAAACTTCAAGTCGTATCAGAAATTGA